>Ga0123342_1008705_pt1 | contig 12593 bp, 7 predicted proteins | sample Turbeawhitnodule_FD_89960 | JGI IMG/M metagenome (GOLD analysis project Ga0123342, IMG submission 89960) | Root nodule microbial communities of legume samples collected from Mexico - Turtle bean Mexico white nodule | ecosystem: Host-associated > Plants > Roots > Nodule | place: Mexico: Nepantla...
AGAGGAGAGAGAGAGTATCGAGGATTCTGTTAGAAGTGGATTCACTGTAAACGTGAATTGTAGAGGCCCTGTGGCTCTGGATTGGTAGCTTGCTACCAATTACTGTTAGATTGTTATTTCCTTTTTCCTGCTGAGATACACGGTATTAGTTACCTGATTCAGGAATCCTAAAGGAGATATCCATTTTCTTGCTGATTGTCTCTGTTATTTGATCTGCATTCCATTAGCCAGTCTTGTAATGGGCTTGGCTACTAATATACAACAATACTTATATTCTATGATCAAATAGTGTAAAAGTTGTTGCTGAAATCCCTGTTTTCCCAGTTGTACACTGTTCTAATTACGGTAAGGAAGAGTGTTTTTATTCCATTTTGATAGTAGAGACTGAGGCTTGTTATATATCTCTCATATCTCAACTTTTGTGTTGGTCAAACTAACTTATAAGTTTCTCAAATAAACTAATAATTGATTTATTAGTTTACTAAATATACTCCAATTATGAGGAATGAATTGATAAAGATATGATAATTCTTTTAACAATAAAACGATAAATAACATCATTTTTATTATATTATTTAGAAAATGTTATTATAAAAATATAAACAGAGCTAGTCTACTATTAATATTTATGTTACTGAATATTGGCGGAGTCTACTTAATTGTATGAGAATAGGTGGAGTTATAAAAAATAGTAAAAAACAATTAAATATATTATTTTTATGATAATAAGACTTGGTGATGTTTATTTATATATAGTAGCACATTGTTGTTAGAATTGTTGGTATAAAAACTAAAGCTGTTAATAGTAATGGAAATTTTATTATTTTCCACATGGAGTTAGGGAAAATGTCCATTTTCACATCAGGTTTGTTTGAATAAACTTATCCTTAAACACTTTTAAAAGAGAAAAATATAAAAGAAAAAATAAGATTGATGTTAAAAATAAAAATGTAGAAAAACTACGTAAAATAAATTATACAAAACTAGCTTTCCATAAACTAGTTTTAATTTATAGAGAAGTAAACATTAGAAAGTTATTTATGTTTAGAACTAAATACTAATATAACGCATTTTAAGTAAATTAAAGATTAAAATAAGCAATTTAAGACATTAAAGAGATGAACCTAACATTAAATAAATAAATCATTCGTTTAATAATTTATTTTGATGTGGGAAGGAGGTTTATGATACAACAAATCACAATCTATGTTTGTACTTATCTATGTCACATCATAAGTACACTTAACATTGTTAGTCCAAAGTTAACAAAAAAGGACCAACTTAAATGCATTTTAAAAAAAATTTAGGACTAGATTGAATTTTTTTAATAACTATTGTAGTAAATTGAATATTGACTCTAAATGTAGGGATCAAAAAAGTAATTATACCTAAAAATTAACACAAAACACAACTCCATGGATTTTTTTTCTCTCTCTCAACTTTTCTACTATTTTATTTTAGTTCGTTTCTATTTACTCTAAATATCTCTTATTCTTTTTTTTTTACTTAGGATTTGGTCATCGATATTAAAATGGTCAGTTGATAAAAGTGATTATCTCAACTGTTATGTTTGGACAACTTACTCTAGGTCATCAGATTTTGGGGTGGTTTTCCTGCTTGAACTAGAATTTTCATTGGAATAAATAATTTAAGGTAAGGAAAGTTAACTTCAATAGTATCCTAGACTAGAAGATCTGGATGTGAAGAGGACGTGATTCCAAGTTAAAAAATTTCTTGCACGAATGTTATTTGATGAAATAGTTTGATTATATGTTATTAGATTTTGGTAATTTGGTAATTAAGTGTTTTTTGTTGTTGAAAAGCTTCTTGAATATTATGTGATTGAATGGTATGAATTGTATATGAATAATGAAAATTGTATGAAATTGATGTCATACACTTATGATAATGTATGAGTTGTTGCTTGATGGCACATTAAGTATGAAAAACTTATGTTTAACAAATATCATATAACTTCACTTTAGTAAGTAACGTATATGGTGAGAAGCTGCTAAGGGAGGGAATTCATACACGCTTATAGTCACTGTAGTCACAAGATATTGAATGTTTGAACTTACCTTATTCTTAATATATTGTATTATAGTGTAGTAGGTAGGACATAAGTAAATAACGCTTATCTTATCACATTATTTATGAGTTTATCTTTCTACAATAATGATTTTATACAAGAAATATCTCATTCTCTCACTATAATAAAATGTTTCATTGTCAATTTAATAAACTTCTCTCTCAAAAATAAATTATTTTAATCCTTCATTTAATAAATTTATTTCTCTAAATTAAATGTTTTAACTCTTCCTTTTCTCACTATCACATTCAATTTAGTATAAATACATTCCTCCCCTTCTACTACCTCTCATGCTCCATTAGAATAACTTTCTCTCATCCCAAATTTTCTCCAACCTATGTAACATATTCCTCTTTCTTCTAACCTCCAACTACAACCTCTCTCTTTGCAATTTCTCTCAATATTTAGAACAAAACTTTTGCAAATTAAAGTCTTCATTTTTCTTATTTAGATATTGTAGAAGACAATTTTTTGGTTTATTATCATGTTCTTTTTTCTTTCCAAGATTTTTAGCCTTTCTCCAGATAAGGTTTATGTTTCATTTTATTCTCGAAATAAGTATTCTTCTCGCAAGAGTCTTCCCCTCCCTTTCATGGTCCTCTTGAAAAAGTTCATAGCTTTAAAAAATAATTTTTTTTATTCTCCAAATTTTAGACTTCACATAAATTTCTCAACTTTGGTAGAAAATATGCATTGAGTGGGGTGATTTCATGAACAAATTAGGAATGCACTGAATTATGCTATTATATTCCTTTTCACCCCTCAAACAAATTTTTACAGGTTTTTTATTTTTCATATTTACTCAGTACTAGTTTTTCATTTGTATATATATGTGTTTTGGTTTCTGCTATGGTCTCTCGCATCATTTTCTTCTTATTATTATATCAAGAAACAAGAAATCGAAAATTTGATCACCTTATACAGAATCACAACCTTTTGGTTAAAACTAGTATCATGTTAATCTACAAATTAAATAGATTAAGTTTGATTAGAAAAGATAAAACATGATTAATGGATTATTTGGTCTATGCTAATATTTACACAACACAAAACTCAATAGAAAAGTATAAATAAGAGGGAACCATATGGTAAAAGGTAATGACTATTTCAATTTTGAACTAAAGTTTCAGATATATACTTCAGCTGATTTGAGCGTCAAAGTGTCTTTACCGGTACTTCACCCTCACGGACATACTCGATAGAACAACGAAAGAACTTAAGAGAGAGAAGACGGAAGGGACTTGATAAAAAATATTTGATCTCAAATAAATTGTAAAAACAATTATTATTATTAATATTATTATTTATCTCAGAACAATTATTATTATTATTCGTGTTATTACAAGTTTAGAGTTTTTCAAAACATTTCTAATACAATAATACATGACTAAGACTTATACAAATACAAATATTTACAATATAAGGTTCAAAACAACATCCTAAAGTCCTCCAGAACCTCCACCACCTGTATGATCATCTACTCATGTACATAATATAGTTATCGCAGTTTCCAATATAATAAGAAAAGAAAGGGTAAACTAGTGAAAGTAAAATTTTATAATATACACAATTCAATCAAAAGAGCAAACCAAATTACATTGATCAATTTTTCAATTATTCAATCTTCTTCAAATCCCAACATAAAACAACCATATAGATCCCATATGAATATACACATCCAGGATATCCAACAATGGACCCGTATTAAGTAAGTCCTACCAGAGACTAACACCTGGTCCAATACCCAAGACTTAGATTACCAATGAATCTAAGAGAAAGGATCAGTGTAAGTTCAATACAACTCAAGTCGTGCATCTCATATGTCACGGTGTGCATGAACTCTCTCATCAGTTTCCCATCACTTGATATCTTAGTTTATGTGACTTAGCTCATCAGGTGAAGCTCAGAGATCTTTGTTACCACATAAACATCAATACTTAATACACAAACAAACATTAGTACATACATTATCCAAAACGTATGACTTCAATTCCATACAATCTTCATCCTACAATATCACTCAAAATACAATCAACAACATTAAAAGTCCTATTTAACAAAAAAAAAACACTAAATACTAAACTATCAGAATCTAATATTTCTACAAGTTTAAATAAAATATAAACAAACAACATCCCTGCAAGATAAACTGAATATTAAGACCACATCTCTTCCACACCTAGATCTTCTAGCCTAGGGTGCTATTAAAAAATTAAAGTTAGCTTTCCTTATCTGAAATTATTTATTCTGATGGAAATTCTACATCAAACAGGGAACCACTTCAAAATTTTGGAACCTAGAGCAAGTTATCAAAACATTACCAAATTTTAGTATGGTTTAATTAAGTTTAGAGAAATATTTTTCTCAACTGACTTCACTAAGATTGATGACTAAATCATAGAGAAAAACGGAGAATAAGAAATCTTTAGAGTAAAAATGTTTTTTAATTCCTCAATTAAAGCGTGGTACTATCAAATTCCTAAAATAGATGAAAATTAAAAAAAAGAATATTACAAAGTGGACTTTAAGCTTAACTCAACCCCATAAAACCGGTTCATAGGATTGAGGTTTGCACCCATTTATATACAATGAAAGACTCTAATATCTAGTCGATGTGGGATCTCCAACACACCCCCTCACGCCGAGACTGCCAACTCGTGCATAAAACTATATATTATGGGTGGTCCGATAGCAGCCCGATAGCAGGTGGCACGATAGGCCCAACACAAACAATCGCTAGGATAGGCTCGAAATGACTCTCATACCATATTACGAAGTGTATTTTAAGTCTAACTCAACCCCATAAAACTGGCTCATGAGGTTGAGGTTTGCACCCACTTATATACAATGAAAGGCTCTAATCTCTAGTCGTGGGATAAAAAAAAAAGAAAAGAAGAAAAAAGTTGAGAGAGAGAAGAAATGAAAAAAAAGGAAAAAGGTGACTGTGTGGGGCAGCTGTTTACCGGGGTTACATCTCTTCTACATATTGGGGTTAGATTCGTATTCATATGTGAAATATCAATTTCTAAAATAGTTGTTGAATTAAGAATGCGAAATGAATAAAATGTTCACCCATCTGTGACTTTTCTTAAGCAGAACATTCATTACAGAATCACACTTCCATTTTTTGTTCGTGCATCCCATATTTTCAAGTGTTATAAAAAAATTATTAGAATTATTTTCTAAGAAATTCTCCTAATTTCACATTTTAGAATTAAGAAAAAAGACTAATAAAAATATCAAAAAGTAATTTAGATATTTTTTAAATTATGGGGACGGAAGAAGAAATCGCCATATAAACAAAGTAAATTTAAAGATGAGATAGTGCATGTACATGAATTACAGAAATCAAATATTTCAATGACAATATCATATATATTCATTATTAGTTACCATACAGGGAAAATATTAATTCACATTATTTAATTCAAATAATTTCTTAAAATATTAAATATATACTATAAAATTAGAAAATAAATCACATCTTATATAAATAAAAAAAAAAATATTTTTTAATATTAAAAACCCTTGCAAATGAATGAGGGTAAATTCGGAAATAACACATGTTGATGTGACTTTTCCTCTACATCTCTTCATTTTGAGGGGAGAGGATATTTACTGTTGCCAGATATATCCTTTTCCTTGCAAAACCCTAGATCCAAACAATTGATATCCTCTCACTTCTTTCCTTGTGAACAGTAAATCCATAAAGCAAACAAAGCCTTAACGTTGTTAGTCCAGAGTTACACAAAAAAGTTATGATCATATTGAATTTTTTAATAATCACGGTAGTAAATTGAATATTGGCCTGGACCAAACAGGTAATTAAATCTAACTTTTATTTTATAAAGGATATTTGTATCTCTAGACAAAAATATATTATTGTATAATTATAATTTTATATTTATATCAAACAATAAAATTTTATTAATCCTTTTAATAAATTTATATTTTTTTACAGTCATGTATGTTTTTTTTTTGAATATATAATTTTTTTAATATGACTTGATCCAATGAGTATTAATTAATTTTTTATTTTTTTTAATTTAATTTATTATTATATTGATTTTTTTATAATTTTTATTATGTATAATTTTAAAATATCATCTTTTGTTAGTTCAGTTTCTAATATAAAATATGTATTTTTTAATTTAAAATGCATAAAAAATTAAAAATAACCTAAAAAATATTAAAAAGTAATGTAATAATTAATTTATATCTATACGATTGAAATGTGTAATAATAATAAGATTTCTTTTTAAAGATAATAAAAGTAATATTAAAATATATGTAATAGTTAATGTGTCTCTATAAGATTGAAATGTGTAATAATATTAGTAAAACAAAATTAAAGAGAAAAAGGTATATTAAAATATAAGAGACAGTAATAGAAGAAAATATTAAATAAACTACAAGTTAATTGAATTTATTTTATAGTTTGAGTTACAAGCTCATAAAATAAGCTATTATGATATTATTATAAAAAAAACTTTTGTGTTGGTCAAACTAACTTATAACTAGTAATTGATTTATTATTTTACTAAATATACTCCAAGAATGAATTGATAAAGATATGATAATTCTTTTAACAATAAAAAGATAAATAACATAATTTTTATTATATTATTTAGAAAATGTTATTATAAAAATGTAATCAAAGGTAGTCTACTATTAATATTTATGTTACTGAATATTGAATATTGGGGGAGTACCCTTACATTAAAAAAAAAAAAAAAATATGAAGTATAAACCAAATTTTAAAGACAAAAAATAATTAGTTATTATAGTCACTAAATTAGAGATTATTTTAAAAATTAAAAAAAATACGGTTTCTAAATTAGTTTTTATTATTGTTAAATGGATTCTAAATTGATATCAAATTAGCTACCAAATTTAGAATATAAATAATTGGTAGTTAAAACTTTGGTAGCTAATTAGATATCAATTTAAAAACTATTTAACAATAATAAAAACTAATTTAGAAACCTCCCTATTTTAGTCACTATAGCAACTAATTATTTTTTGTCTTTAAAATTAGTTTTTATTTCATAGTTTTCTTGTAGTGTCAATTGTAATGAGAATAGATGGAGTTATAAAAAACAGTAAAAAACACAATTAAATATATTATTTTCATGATAATAAGACTTGGTGACGTTTATTTACACATAGTAGCACATTGTTGTTAGAATTGTTGGTATAAAAACTAAAAATGTTAATAGTAATGGAAATTTTATTATTTTACACATGGAGTTAGGTACAATGTCCATTTTCACATCACGTTTGTTTGAACAAACTTATCCGTAAACACTTTTAAAAGAGAAAATAAAAAATAAAAAATAAAAGTGATGTTAAAAATAAAAATGTGGAAAAACTATGTGAAATAAATTATACAAAACTATTTTTTCATAAAATAATTTTAATTTATAGAGAAGTTAACCGTATAAAGTTATTTATGTTTATCACAAAATACTAATAAAACGTATTTTAAGTAAATTAAAGACTAAAATAAGCAAGAGATGGACCTAATATTAAATAAATAAATCATCCCTTTAATAGTTTATTTTGATGTGGGGGGAGACAGTGGGGTACAGGAGGAGGAGAAAGTCTACGTGTACACTAAATTGATTTTTTTTAATAACTATCATATTAAATTGAAAATTGACCATAATAGAAATCAAAAAAATAATTATACCTAAAAATTAACACAAAACATAATTTCCTATATTTTCTCTCTCTCAACTTTCTGACTATCTTATTTTAGTTCGTTTCTATTTACTCTAAATATCCCTTATTCTTTGTTTTTATTTAGAATTTTGTCGTCAATCTTAAAGGAGTCAGTTGATAGAAATGATTCTCTCAACTGTTATGTTTGGATAACTTACTCTAGGTCATCAGATTTTGAAGTGGTTTTCTGGTTTGAGCTAGAATTTCCATTGGAATAAATAATTTAAGGTAAGGAAAGTTAAATTTAACTTTCAATAGTACCCTAGGCAAGAAGATCTGGATGTGAAGAGGACGTGATTCCAAGTTAAAAGTTTTCTTGCACGAATGTTATGTGATAAATTGTTTGATTATATGTTATTAGATTTTGATAATTTGGTAGTTAAGTGTTTTTTTTTATGTTGGAAAGGTTATTGAATATTATGTGATTGGATGGTGTGAGTTTTATCTGAATAATGAAAATTATATGAAATTGATGTCATACACTTATGATAATGTATGAGTTGTTGCTTGATGATACATTAAGTATGAAAAATCTATGTTTAACATAGATCATATAACTTCACTCAGTAGTGAGAAGCGGGTAAGGGAATTCATACACGCTTGTAGTCATAAGATATTGAATGTTTGAACTCACATTGATTCTTAATGTATTGTATTATACCGTAGTAGTTAGGACATAACGTAAATAACACTTATCTTATCACATTATTTATGAATTTCTCTTTCTACAATAATGATTTTATATAGAAATCTCTCATTCTCTCACTATAATAAAATGTTTCATTGTCGGTTTAATAAATTTATCTCTAAAAAATAAATTATTTCAATCCTTCATTTAATAAATTTATCTCTCTAAATTAAATGTTTTAACTCTTCTTTTTGTCACTATCACATTCAATTTAGTATAAATACATTTTCTCCTTCTACTAATTCTCATCCTCCATTAGAACAACTTCCCTCAACCTCACTTTGCAATTTCTCTCAATATTTTGAAGAAAACTTGTTGCAAATTAAAGTTTTCTATTTTTCTTATTTTAGATATTGTAGAAGAAATTTTTTTGGTTTATTATTATGTTCCTTTTTTTTCCAAGATTTTTAAGCCTTTCTCAAAATAAGATTTATATTTCATTTTATTCTCCAAATAAGGATTCTTCTCGCAAGAGTCTTCCCCTCCCTTTCATGGTCATCTTGAAGAAGTTCATAGCTTTAAAAAATACATTTATTTTATTCTCCAATTCTTAGAATTCACATAAATTTCTCAACTTTGATAGAAAATATGCATTGAGTGGGTGATTTCATGAACAAATTAGGAATGCACTAAATTGTGCTATTATATTCCTTTTCATCCCTCAAGCGAATTTGTAATGGTTTTTGATTTTTCATATTTACTCGCTACTATATATATATATATATATATATATATATGTAAGAATCAAGAACGATCTTATATAGTAGCACGATCTTTTGGCTAAAACTAGTATCACGTTAATCCGTAAATTAAATAGACTAACCTTGATTAAAAAAGATAAAACATGATTAAGGGATTATTGGGTCTACACTAATCTTTACACAACACAAAGCTGAAAAGTATAAATAAGAGGAGACCCCATAGTAAAAGGCAATGACTGTTTCAATTTTGAGCTAGATAATCAGATATACAATTTAGTTGACTTGAACGTCATAATATCTTTGCAAGTACCCTAATCTCATAGACATACTCGAAAGAACAATGGAAGAATTGAAGAGAGAGAAGATGAAATACACTTTATAGAGAATATTTGGTCTCAAATAAATGGTAAGAACAATTATTATTATTATTATTCTATTATTATTTATCTCAGAACAATTATTATTATTATTTATCTCAGAACTGTTATTATTATTATTATTTATATCAGTTTGAGGTTATTTATACAATTCAAATGTTTTCATCTAAAAGGCTAATTAATGTATGAGTATATGTTGCTGGTATTTTTTGTTTCTGTAATTAATTTTATTGTACTACTAATTTCATCTTTAAATTCTAGTGTAAATGTGTGTGTGATTTTTATAAAACTCTGTTTATTTTTTTATGCTTGTGTAATTTATTTCTTTAGCAAAATCTTTCTAAGGTTCTTGCAGATTATTACATGGCCTTTATTTTTTATGCAATATGTAACCAAATTGTTTTTTGCATTACCATTCTTTCAAAATTGCAGTTTCAGGTTTGTTTTAGCAATAACATATTTCAACAAGACCCAAAATCTTTTGATTTTGAAACTCTTCGAAACCAAATAGTGAGGAGCCAATAACAGAGTTGGGAGCTGTTTCTTCCTGCAATAAGCATTAAACTGTCACTTATTATCAATTTTACTCTTTCAATTTAACTTTACAAACATGCAGATTCTTTTCAGAATGGTGAACTTAAAGAAATTAAAATAGATTATATTAGAGTAAATTACATTCTCAAAAGAATAATTATATCTATAAATTGAAATTGGAAGGGTAAGATTGAAATTGAGTGACTGGTTAATGCTCAGTGCAGGGTAGTAACAACAGCCAACACTGTTATTGTCTCTTCATTATTTTGGTTCGAAAAGTTTCAAACTTTAAAAAATTCTATGTCTTATTGTTGTTGTTTCTGCTAAAGAAAAACCAAAGATTGAAATTTTGAAAGGAATAATCATGCAAAAAAAAATAATTGGTTACATATTGTACAAATGTCATATATATTATAGCGATTAAGATATAATGAGTTGATAATAAGTATATAATAAAAATGCATGTAAGATTATAAGTGAGATGCATAGAAATCATAGTAATAATATTTTTTACATAGGAAAAAGGTTGTTATGACTGAAGTGAAGTGTGGTGTTTGACTCAATTAAAAGTTGATTCATTTAAAAATTTGATGGTGGATTAAATATAAATAAAAAAGTTGAGAATTTTTCATATCCCAAATGCTGCTAATGTACTATTTGTGTGTCTTAAATGTATGTAACATATCTTATGTTTCATTGGTATATTTGTTGATCCTCTTAGTTAGGTTTAAGATTTGTTTTTCTTAATATGGTCTGAATATACACAGTAGAAAGGTATGTGGTGTTTTATGTTGCAGGCTTTCTTTCTAAAGGTTTATGCTTGCATTTGAGGTATTTTTGTTCAGAGATTTATCTGTGCTTTTATGGAGCAAGAGACCTCATCTTTGTGTCCTTGGTGCTATTCTGGGAATATCTTTATCATGTAAGCTTTCACTGTAAAGAGCACTGACCTCGTATCTCAAGTTTTAGGTGTGTCACTCTTTTGTTGAATGGAGTATGTTTACAAAGGAAGGTTTTATCAATAGTTCTGGGACTATCTCTGTGATGGGAAGCATTTTATCATAAAAGGGTTGACTTCATATTCAGCTTTGCTGGGTGTTGTCGAAGGTTACTTGGGGCTACCCCCAAAAATCAGGCAGTCCATTTAGGATGGTCCAGTGCATCTTCTTCGCTGCTGGTGGCTACTTAATGCTATTTTTTATTTGCCTTCTGGTCTTTGTTGGGGGAGGGTGTAACATAAATCTTTGTAGTAGGTCTTGGTTCTGGGTGTTGTTGTAAGATTCTTTGGAGGTTATTTTGTAACATTCCAGAAATACATCTAACTATTGTCATACAAATCCTACATACTAATTTATAAGTTTAGAGTTTTTCAAAACATTCTTAATACATGATTAAGACTTATAGAAATACAAATGTTTATAATATAAGGTTTAAAACAACATCGTAAAGCCCTTCAAAACCTCCATCACTTGTATGATCATATACTTGTGTACAGTAATTGCAGTTCCCAACACAATAAGAAAAGTAAGGGTAAGCTAATGATTTTTTTTTTTTATAATATACACAATTCAATCAAAAGAGCAAACCAAATTACATTGATTAATTTCTCAATTGTTCAATCTTCTTCAAATCCTTACCTAAAACAATCACATAAATCCCACATGAATATACACATCCAGGATATTTAACAAACAAAATAACAATTGACGTCTTTTGGAAGAATGATATTAAGTAAGTCCTATCAGAGACTAACACCTAGTCCAACACCCAATATTTAGATTACCAGCGAATCCAAAAGAAATAATCAGGGTAAGTTCAATACAACTCAAGTCGTGCATCTCATATCTCACGGTGTGCATAAACTCCCCTTCACCACCTGATATCTTAGTTTATGTGACTTGGATCATGAATGAAACTCAGAGATCTTTGTTAGCACATAGACATCAATACATCAATAATTAATAAACAAACAAACATCAGTCCATACATTATCCCAAATGTATAACTTCAATTCTACACAATCTTCATCATACAATATAATTCAAAACGCAATCAACAATATTAAAAGTCCTATTTAACATAAAAAAAAACAACATATAAATACTAAACTATCAAAATCTAATATTTCTACAAGTTTAAACAATATATAAACAAACAACAAAATTTCTGCAAGATAAATTGAATATTAAGTCAAGTCCCCTCCACACCCAGATCTTCTAGCATATCTGCTATTAAAAAATTAAAGTTAGCTTCCCTTACCTGAAATTCTTTATTCTGATGAAAATTCTATCTCAAATAGGAAACCACTCCAAAATTCACATTTTAAAATTAAAAGAAAATCTAATGAAAAATATCCAAGAGAAATTTAGGTATTTTCTAAATTATGAGAAATTCTCCTAATTTCACATTTTAGAATTAAGAAAAAAGTCTAATAAAAAATATCAAAAAGTAATTTAGATATTTTTTAAATTATGGGGATG
>Ga0123342_1008706_pt1 | contig 12592 bp, 12 predicted proteins | sample Turbeawhitnodule_FD_89960 | JGI IMG/M metagenome (GOLD analysis project Ga0123342, IMG submission 89960) | Root nodule microbial communities of legume samples collected from Mexico - Turtle bean Mexico white nodule | ecosystem: Host-associated > Plants > Roots > Nodule | place: Mexico: Nepantla...
CGTGAGAAAGCCAAAAAGCTCGGCCTCGACAATCTTCGCGTTGAACGCCTCGATTTGACCGATCCATACGATATAGCGCAGGCGCAGTCCTGGGATTTCGACGTGCTTTGGAACAATGCTGGCCAAGGCGAGGCGGGTCCAGTTTGGGAGATTCCGATTGATCTCGTGCGCCGCAACTACGAGGTCAACGTCTTCCTGCCGCTTGTGCTGACGCAGGGCGTCGTGAGGAAATGGGTGGCCGAAAAGAAGAAGGGTAAGGTCGTCTTCACCTCTTCCATGGGCGGCCTGTTCACACCGGCAAATTGGGGCACTTATGTCTCGACCAAGCACGCGCTAGAGTCGATTGCTGAAGCATTGCAGCAGGAGTTGGCGCCCTATGACATCAAGATCCAGACGATCAATCCGGGCGCCTATTACACCGGCTATAACGAGACCATGGCCGACAACCCGTTCCGGTGGCTGGACGACAGCAAGAACTTCACCAAGCGCCAGGCTCTACGCAAGGGCTTCGACGATTTCTTTGCTACGCCGGAAGGCAAGATGGATCCTCAGGAGATGATCGAGCGGATGATCGAGATCGTTCCGGCGGACACCGGAAAGTTCCGCAACGTCGTTCCGAAGAAGATCGAGGGCATGCTCAAGGCCCACCAGCTCGCCGCCTGGGAAAATCAGATCTGAAGTTGCTAGCGGTGAGCATTCGCGCGGGCTGGCGCGAGACGACCTTATCGCGCCGGCCTTTCTGAGACGATGGGAGAGATCAAATGACAAGTTTCGGATTTGCGCAGATCACAGCTACGGCGGCAGGACTGTTGCTGACCTCCTTGCCTCCTGCCGCGCAGGCCCAGACGGCGAGCGACGAGACGGGAAACAAGGCGATCGTCCAGCGCGCGTTCGATGCCTGGGCGTCCGGCACTGGCAGCCCATACGACCTGCTTGCCGAGGATGCCAGCTGGACCATCACCGGCAACTCACTGGCTTCAAAGAACTATCCGAGCCGTGAAGCCTTTATCACGGAGGTCATCAGGCCGTTCAATGCTCGCATGAGCGTCGGCTTGAAGCCGGCGATCCGCAATATCTATGCGGACGGCAACATGGTCGTGGTCTTCTTTGACGCCAGCGGCACGGCACGTGACGGCAAACCCTACGCGAACACCTATGCATGGTTCCTTGAGTTGAATGACGGCAAGATAACCGAGGCATCCGCCTTCTTCGACAGCATCGCGTTCAATGATCTTTGGAACCGGGTGCCAGTAAATCCCTAAGCTCTTCTTCGACGACCTGCGTCGGAGAACGATTAAAGCAGCTCCAATCGGCTGCTCGGCCGGAGAGGCGGGTATCGTGCTTATTGCGCGGGTCCGAGCTTCCAGTCAGAGGCGCCGGACGGACAGGCAAGGCCCTTGAAGCGGGTTTCTCCCTCGAGCGTGCGCTGGGTCGTTACAAAGGCGCGGCATGAACTTTCGGGATCAACGCCGATTTCTTCAATCACGCCGGCACTTCCGGTCGATGGGTTGGCCCAGGCAAGGGGCTTCACTCCGACGGGGCCGCGGCTGACTGTATCAGCAATAACCGCCTGATCCGTCTTCGCGGGTGTCGGGATCGACTGCGTGACGGCGGCGGTTTCCAATGGCTCGACCTTGGTACATCCCGCCAGCAGCGCGGCCAGAAGAGCCAATTGCAATGCGCCTTTATTTTTCCGCGTCATCTGGACTTTCCGATGATTGTTCTCCCACATCGTAGCGTGCAATTCTGACAGCAAGCTGAGGAGCTACTATAGAAATGGGAGCAGTGCCAGTCCGTTCCGTCGATTCCGATGTTTTGCTGGCATGTTCCACCACAATCTGGTCCTTTTCCGACTCAGGCCGGAACTCGATGCTGATGCCGCTCCCTGTCGTCGGGTCTTTGGGAAGGCCTTCGATGAGCTTCGATTGCGGGGCCTAAACCTAACCTGGACGGTTGCCAGATGTCTGGTGAGCAAGCCAGCTCCTTACCGCAGCCACAGATGCGGGATGACGAGGCTTGCGTGGCGAGACCACGTAAAAATCGGTGCCAATAGTAAGTTCCGTTGGCAGCACGCGCAGAAGGCGACCGGCTGCTAAATCATCTTCCACGAAGAACGTGCTCGTCAGAGCAAGGCCCTGACCGGCAATCGCGGCCTCAATCGCCAGCGACGTTTGATTGAACCGAATGTTCTTGGCGCCCGTCAGCGGAGTGGCGGGAAACGCCAACTCGAGGAACTGTGGCCAAAAATCGTGGCCGTCGTGAAGAAGCGGGTAGCGTGCGAAATTGCCATCTTGAGAGGGGCGGCCGAGCTTCTCCACTAGCAGGGGGCTGCCAACGGCAATAATGACATGGTCGAATAGAAGTTCTGCGTTCAGGTTCGGTCCAAAGGGAGGTCGGCCATGGCGGACGGCGAGATCCACTGCGTCGGTTTGGAAATTGGCAATGCGATCACTCGCCAGAATGCGCAGATCGATATTCGGATGGGTTGCCGTAAAATCGGGCAGGCGCGGGATCAGCCACTTCGAGGCGAATGTCGGCGTAACGCTGATCGTCAGACGGAGCGGTTCCGGCTTCAGCGTTTCGGTTGCTTCGGAGATCAGTTCGAATGCGCGGCGGATATTCGTCACGTAGCTCTGGCCCGCTTCCGTCAACGCCAGCGTTCGCGGAAGCCTGTCAAACAGCTTCAAGCCTAGCTCTGCTTCCAACCCCCGTATCTGTTGGGCTACAGCCCCCTGAGTCACGCCGATTTCCTCCGCTGCCAGGCGGAAGTTCAAGTGCCGCGTGACGACCTCGAACACGCGAAGGCCATTAAGAGAGGGAAGACGCCTGATACCTTCTGCCATTCGATAGATTTTCTACTGCTTACTGAGAACGGAACTCGTTCGCATTGCTGATGTCGTAGTGATATCACGCTTCACATGCGACTGCAGACGGCAATAGTGCGGATCCCTCTGAAAATAGGAGAAAAGTATAATGTCAGTAGAAAAGGTAGCGCTGATTACGGCCGGCGGCAGCGGAATGGGCGCGGCTGCGGCGGAGCGTCTTGCAGCGGATGGGTTCAAGGTCGCAATCCTGTCGTCCTCGGGGAGAGGCGAAGAACTTGCCAAGACATTGGGAGGTGTCGGTGTGACCGGCTCGAACCAATCGCCCGACGATCTCGGCAAGCTCGTTGAGCTTGCAGTCTCGGCGTGGGGACGCATTGATGTGCTCGTAAATAGCGCCGGCCACGGCCCTCGCTCGCCCATCCTCGACATATCAGACGAGGACTGGCACCGCGGCATGGAGGTCTACCTCCTGAACGTCATCCGCCCGACGCGCCTGGTGACGCCGCACATGCAGAAGCAGAGGGCCGGATCCATCATCAACATTTCCACGGCATGGGCTTTCGAGCCGAGTCCAATGTTCCCGACGTCGGCCGTGTTCCGCGCCGGGCTGGCGTCGTTCACCAAGATATTCGCGGAGACATATGCGGCTGAAAACATCCGCATGAACAACATTCTTCCCGGCTGGATCGATAGCCTGCCCGCCACCGAGGAGCGCCGCGATAGCGTTCCGATGAAGCGCTACGGCACCAGCGAAGAGATTGCCGCGACTGTTTCGTTCCTTGCGTCGGCGGGCGCAGCCTACATGACAGGACAGAACATTCGCGTTGACGGCGGACTGACCCGTTCGGTGTGATGCCGGCGGGCACTGCTGCGGAGCACGTTGCCTCCGGGGTGGCGTACCACATAACGTCGATCAGAAGCGGATGACCGCTCCGAAAATCGGGCCGTGCTCGATCACGTCGTAGGTGAAGCCGTCGTTGCTGTAGTCGACACCGAGGGCGCGGTAACCCGCAACTGCGGAGATCGTGTCATTGAACTTATAGCCAACGCCTGCCAGCACGTCCCAATCCAGGTCGGCGCCACCGGCGCCGATCATGCCCCAGCCGGTGAGATAGACTTTGTCGGTCAGCGAGTAGTTGCCCTTGACGCCCGCGACCCCGTCCACCCAGTTAGCAGAGTCGGTCCGCGACACGTTGCCGATAAGGCCGCCGCTCAGCCCGATCGTCGTTTCGGCATGCCAGTATCTGGCGCCGGCAATCACATCCAAGCGAGCCTTCGGATCTTCTAAGACGGTGTAACCGACGCCCAGCAGTGAGCTGAACGTGACCGACTTGACATCGACCTCGTCGGCAATGACGCCGCGCGGCGTTGCCGCGTCCGTCGTTATGCGAGCATAGATTATGTCAGTGAAGATGCTGAACCGGTCATAGCGGGCTTCACCGGCTGCCATGAAGGCAAAGTCCAGATCCTTCAGGATGTCGCTGAAATCCTGATTTATGTCGACGGTCGGCAGGCCGAACACCTGGGTCTTGCCATCGAGCCCCGCAACCCAGAAGTAGGGAGCGAAAGAAAACGTCCAGCCATTCGGTTGCGCAGTCTGAGGCTGCGGTGCCGTGGCGGGCAAGAGATCCGCGGCATGCAGAGGCGCCACGAACGCCAAAGCGGCAACGGTGCATGCGATCAGCGAAATCCTGCTACTCATGGTCAACCTGTCCCCTCTCGCGTTCAGGTTACAATCGCCCCCGATTCACCGACCTGAACTGATAACGCAGATTGCACCAAGTCCTGTCTTTCGCAAAGTGATTATATTCTGGTTCTTATATATGAAACCCGAAATCCCGTTTGTCATTTGGCATTGTCCGGCGTTCCGCTTCAGCGATCGCGTCAGTGTCAGAAGGCCTCCGCATGGCGTCGGGCTTGTCTGCTTCATCCCCGCCAGAACCTTTTTCGTTCCATCAATTCATCCAGGGTTGATTGGGCGGCGCTGACCAGTTTCTCGCTGTTGCCAAGGACGATCAGGGAGTCGGCGTCGGGATGTGACTCCAGCTCCAGGGTGCGAACGACCGTCGGCGCGGTTGCCATGTCGTTCAAAAGGCCGAGTTCGTCCTGCAGTTGTTCCATCGTCTTGACGAACTTGCCGTATCGTCGCTCTGCCTGCCTGCTGGTGAACAACGAGCCCAGGAATTCGCTTGCATATCTAAGCTTCTTCGCCGCCTTGCGCGCTTCGTGCCGATGCTCGTCGTCGGCTTCCGCCAGAGATTTACCCCGCTTTTTCAGCTTCTTGCGTTGACGGTCGAGAACCTCGATTGCGAAATCGACCACCGGTCCGTTACGGATCTCCGCCGTTTCCCGCAGCGTGAGATACTCCCCGCAGTGGAGCCATTCGTTCAGGTCAAGCATAAGGGCCTTGGCGCGGGAGCCGTAGAGCGCGTTGAGCACCTCTTTATGGGCGCTGTCGCGCGCTTCGAGCAGGCGGCCTTTGATGTCGCCGCTTCCGACCCTGGCAATCATCACATCAATATTGCGCGCCGCTCCGAGAACGCCGGTCAGCCACTTCAACTCGTCCTTGAGCCGCTGGGATTCCGCATCGACCAGGATCTGCTTGTAGAGCGAGAAGGCAGAGCGCAGTCGCCGCAGCGCCACGCGAGCCTGATGGAGTGCCAGCGGATTTGCATTATCCAGGAGGATGGATTCGTTCAGCCGGAAATGCCGAAAACATGCTTGAGCAATGACTTGGAACGAAGCCCCGACCCGCAGGTCGCGATCGAGATGCACGGGTTCAGCCTTGAAAACCGATGCCTGCTCGCCGAGCAGGCGGTATCCTATCTCCGCCTTTGAAGCGACACCAAAGCGGACCGGGACAAGCGCTTCGATCTTGCGAGCAAGGATGAACAGCGCGCTTGGCTTGCCGTCCTTCAGTTCCAGCTCCAATTCCCGTACCTGCATCTGGCGATCGCCGGCGACGATCAAGCCCATGTCCAGGGCAACTTCAATCTTGCTCCCGTCCTCGTCGACGTTCCATCGGTGCCGTTCCACCGGGGTGGAAAACTGTTGGATGAGAGCGCTGTCTTCGATATCGAGCTCCGCCCGCAGCGGCGTCGTGTAATCAATCACAGGCGTGTCGCCTGTTACCACCGCTTCCCATTCGGAGCGCGCAAAGATGGCACTGTTCGGGCCCGTCGCCTTTACGGTTTGGACGTGCGCTGCGCCAACCGTACGGATCCGCAGAGAATAGCCGCCCTCCCATACCTCGTGGTCGGGCGTGTCAAAATAGATGGACGTCAGGGGATCCGCCGAGACCGGGTTGCCCAGCAAGCCGGATCCCAGAAGTGTGTCAACCGCGTCAGCGCTCAGCTCAAGCTTCAATTCTGTTTCGGTTGCCAAGTGCGGTCTCCGCTCGGTCACATGATGATCGGTGGATGCAATTCTCTGACGAGAGATAGAGCGGTGCCATGCGGACAAAACGTCTTGATGACAAAAACTTCAGTGGCAGTACGACCGCAGCGACATCCCACAGGAAATCTGGCCGTCAGAGCTCAGACGATCGACCGGAGCAAGAATTTGGCTTGCGCTACGTTCGATCTAGGATCCCGATTGGCGAGCCGCGGTATCCAAAGCAGCGAAATCCTCGTCATCCAGAGCGATGCTCGCCGCAGCGACATTCTCCTCCAGATGCTTCACCTTGGAGGTTCCGGGGATCGGCAACATCACGGGGCTGCGCTTAAGCACCCAGGCCAGCGCAATCTGGCTCGGCGTCGCCTCATATGTCTTGGCCAGCCTGTCGAGGATGGAGCCTGGCCGGGCAAGCTCACCCGCCGCCAGCGGGTACCACGGAATGAAGCCGATGCCCTCGCGCTCGCAGTAATCGAGCACGTCCTCGCTGCCACGGTCGACGAGGTTATAGCGGTTCTGAACTGTCGCGACAGGAAATACCTTTCGAGCCGCCTTAATGTCTTCAACTGAAACTTCGCTTAGGCCGGCATGAGCAATGAGGCCCTGGTCCAGCAGCGTCTTTACCGCGCCGAACTGCTCGTCGCGAGGAACTTTCGTGTCTATGCGGTGCAACTGCCACAGATCGATCCGGTCGATGCGAAGTTTCTTGAGGCTGCCTTTCGCTCGCTCGAGAAGATAGTCCGGCCGCCCATTCGGCGTCCAGATGTCCGGTCCTTCGCGGGTCAGACCGGCCTTGGTCGCAATCAACAGCCCCTTGTAAGGATGAAGCGCTTCGCTGATGAGCTCCTCGGACACGTCGGGGCCGTAGGAATCGGCTGTGTCTATGAAATTGACGGCGATCTCCGGTAACCGGCGCAAGGTTGCAAGTGCTTCGGCCTTGTTCGCAGGCGGTCCCCATATGCCGGGCCCCGTGACACGCATGGCGCCGAAGCCGAGACGATTGATGGTGATGTTGCCGATCGAAAATTGACCCGATGCGGCGGCTGAGATCGTGGAACTGTCTGGCACTGACCTTCTCCCGATTGCCTGTCTGGTTGGTGGGCTCAATCGGGCCTAAGGTGGAGCGGGCTGGGCACAATGCAAGTCACCTGGGCGCAATCCGCCATTGCCTTCCGCAGGCTGGTCCCCAAGGGCGGCAAAGTGCGGTCCGGCGCGCGGAATCTCAGTGGATAACGACAGCGCCGGGTCTAGGGATCAGGGCCGCCCTGAATCTACCGGTCGTCCTGAGATCATGCGCAGCCATGGCGGCAGGTGGAAGACGCACATCAGCAGATACATCGCCGTCATGCCGTCCATTGGAAAAACGTCCGGCATTGCGGAGCAGATCATATCTGCTCCGCCGGCTGCCAAGGTGACAATCGCCATGATGGCGAAGATTGGCGCCGCTGCAAGGCACAGCCAGTCGCCGATGCTTGCTGCATTGTCTGTCGGCGTCTTGACCGAGGCGCCGTGCCGTGTCTGGCCGGAGGAAAGCATGACCGTCATCCCCGGCCGTATTCGTCGTGAAGCCGCCACCAGATGCCTTGCTCGTTGCGGCCCAGGGGTGCACGGTCGAGCCACTGATACACGCCCCAAATGCCGTCCACGCCGCGTGCATAGCTGGAGTAGGTGTGGTAGACCACGCCGCCATCGAGCACGAAGGCGCTGAGGCCCGGCCGGTCGCGCGTGTAGGTGGCGACGTCGGTTCCGGTCATTGCGGCGATCTGAGCGACTGGGCTCTCGCTGCCGCGCAGTTTCCATTCCTGCACGGTCTGGCCTTCCAGCGGCACGCGAGCTGGCGGTTCACGGCGGTAGTTGTATTCTATCCCGCCTTCGCGCTGCTGCTGCTCGCTGAACAAGACGCTGAAGTCGAGGTTGAAATCGCTACCGAAAGAGGATGCCCAGTCGAAGGTCCATCCCATCCGTTCCTTGAAAGCCTCAAGCTTTGGAAGCGGCGCGCGGGAAACGGCGGTGAAGGCGACGTCATGGTTCTCGAGGTGAACGACGACGCCGTTGAAGCCATCGGCGATCGACGAGCAGGACGGGCACCCGGCGGTATAATCGGGGCCGAACATGAAGTGGTAGATCAGCAGTTGCGAACGGCCCTTGAAGAGATCGATGAGCGAAGTGCTGCCGTTGGCGGTCTCGAACCGGTAGTCCTTGTCGATCCTGACCCACGGCAGCCCCTGGCGGCGTAGCGCCAGCATATCGCTGCGCCGCGTCAGTTCCTTCTCTTCCGCTAGCAGCTCGAGCCGTGCCGCGAGCCATTCTTCGCGTGTGCCTGTAATGTGCATCGTCATCATGCTTCTCCTCTTGGTGTCCGTTGGCGTAGCATGCCGCCACTTGCGGCTGCTTGGTGGTCGTGAGCAGACTATGGCCAGCGCGGGAGAAGGTGGGAGTTACAAGTTTGACGGGATTCCGATGGACTCGATGATCATCGCTGCGGCGAGGCTGCTTGCGACCGGCGATCTTCTCGGTGCCTTGAAGAGGGTTGCGTTGCGCAATGATGCGCCGGCGCTCGCCCTTCGTGGCATCGCGATGGCGCAGCTTGGTGATCTCGCCCGGGCAAAGGTTTTGCTGAAGACGGCTGCCCGCGCGTTCGGGTCAAAGGAGCCGGTCGCGCGCGCACGCTGCCTCGTGGCCGAGGCGGAAATCGCGCTTGTCTCGCGTGATCTGACCTGGCCGGCCAAGACACTCGCCGCCGCGCGGGAAGTGCTCGAAGCTCACGATGATCGCTTGAACGCAGCGCATGCGCGACATCTGGAGGCAAGGCGGTTGCTACTCATCGGCCATCTCGACGAGGCCGAACGCCTACTCGCCAGCGTCGATCCGGCACCGCTTCCACCGCCGCTGCGGACCGCCCACGAGCTGGTCGTTGGAGGGATTGCCATTCGGCGTCTTCGCACGAGTGCTGCAAGTACAGCTCTCCGCCGAGCGGAAAATGCTGCGCGCGAGGCGGGTATTCCTGCCCTCGATGCCGAAGTCGAGGCAGTGTCCCAGGTTCTCAAAACGCCGGCAGCGCGGCTGATCGGGCAGGGAGGGGAGCGCTTCCTGCTGCTGGAGGAGGTAGGGGCGGTTCTGACGTCGGGAGCGCTGGTCGTCGATGCATGCCGTTACGTCGTGCGCAATGGTGACGAGGTTGTTTCGTTGACGACGCGCCCGGTGTTGTTCGCGCTCGTTCGTGCACTTGCGGAGACCTGGCCGAAAGACGTGTCGCGGACTATGCTTCTTGCCCGCGCGTTTGGGGCGAAACATGTCTATGAATCGCACCGTGCCAGGCTGCGTGTCGAAGTCGGGCGGTTGCGCGGCGAGCTTCATCGCATAGCGGATATCAATGCGACCAAGGACGGTTTCGTGCTCGCGCCGCGGCGGGCAACCGACGTGGTCATGCTCGCCCCGCCCGTCGAGGAACAGCATGGCGAGATCCTCGCATTTCTGGCCGATGGGGAGGCCTGGTCGAGTTCGGCGCTCGCAATCGCGATTGGTACCAGCCCACGCACGGTGCAACGGGCGCTTGATGCACTCGCGGAAACAGGCAAGGTGCAATCCTTCGGACGCGGGCCGGCGCGCCGGTGGACGATCCCATCGCTGCCGGGGTTCCCGTCAACTTTGTTACTCCCAGGTCCACTACCCAACGACTAGGATAGGCTCATGAAACACTCCAAAGCTGAAATCCTTCGTGAATATGGCCCCTTTCCGGATGTGAAGCAGGTGGGCGGCGTCACCTATGATGGTCGACATGTCTGGTTTGCCTCCGGCGACAAGCTCAATGCCTTCGATCCCGATGCCGGCGAGGTTGTCCGCTCGATCGACGTTGCGGCACATGCCGGAACCGCTTTCGATGGACGGTATCTTTTTCAGATTGCGGAGGATCGAATCCAGAAGATCGATCCGAAGACCGGTACTGTGCTCTCGACGATCCCGGCCCCCGCTAACGGTGGTGATTCCGGGCTCGCCTGGGCGGAAGGAACGCTCTGGGTAGGAGACTACCGTGGCCGAAAGATCCATCAGATCGATCCGGAGACCGGCGCACTTCTTCGCAGCATCGAGTCCAACCGTTTTGTTACCGGCGTGACCTGGGTCGATGGCGAGCTTTGGCATGCCACCTGGGAAAGCGATGAGAGTGATATCCGACGCATTGAACCCGAAACCGGAAGGGTGCTGGAACGCATCGACATGCCGGCGGGCATAGGCGTATCGGGACTTGAGTCCGATGGCACGGATCGGCTGTTTTGTGGCGGTGGCAACAGTGGCAAGGTCCGGGCCATCCGCCGGCCCGGAGTTAGCCAATCCTGATGTCTCCTGCCGTCTAATCCAATGTCCTGCGGAAGCGGCGGACAGCAATCAGCATGGCGACTGTCATCAGGCAGGCGAGGGCGATCGTGTCATAAGCAAGGATCTGGATACTGGCGCCCTTCAGCATGATCGCCCTGACAATGCGGATATAGTGGGTCAGCGGCAGCGCCTCACCGATCCATTGCGCCCACTTCGGCATGCCGGCGAACGGAAACATGAAGCCCGACAGCAGGATATTCGGCAGGAAGAACATCATCGCCATCTGCATGGCCTGCAGCTGATTGGCAGCGATCGTCGAGAAGGTGTAGCCGATCGACAGGTTGGTGATGACGAAGAGCGTGGTCGCAGCCGCGAGCGAAGCCGGGCTACCAAGGATTGGAACGCCGAAGACAAGCAGGCCGGCCGCGATGATAAGAAGCGACTGAACGAGGCCGATCAGCACATAGGGCGCAATCTTGCCCAGCATGATTTCCAGCGGCTTGATCGGCATGGAGAGCAGGTTCTCCATCGTGCCGCGTTCCACCTCGCGAGTGACCGAGAGAGCCGTGAAGATCAGCAGCGTCATCGTCAGGATCGTGCCGAGCAGGCCGGGCACGATATTCAGGGTCGATGAGCCGGCCGGATTGTAACGACGGTGCTGGACGATGGAGAAGGCGGGCTTGGTCGGCTCGGCCAATTCGACCTGCCGGTCGTTGGCAAGTGCCGACGTCACGATGCCGGAGAGCGCACCGAGCGCCGAGCTCGATGCGACCGGATCGGTGGCATCGGCAGCGACCAGCAGGGCGGGTGTATCGCCGCGCCGAAGCGAGCGTTCGAACCCTTCAGGAATTTCTACGACGAACAGAGCCTTGCCGGATTCCAGAAGCGAATCCATGTCTTCGGCACGGGTAACGACAGAACGAATCTCGAAGAAGTCGGTATTCTCCAGCGCCGCCAAAATCGACCGGCCGATATCGGTGTTCTCGCGCATCAGCACCGCGGTTGGCAGGTTGTGCGGCGTCGTGTTGATCGCAAAGCCGAACAGGAACAGCTGCATGATCGGCAAGGCAACCATCGTCGCCAGCGTTATGCGGTCGCGGGTCATCTGGATGAATTCCTTGATGGTCATCGCCCAGAAACGCCCGAAGGAGATGCCGTTGCCGTTCGCCGTTGTCGTCGTCATTGGAAATTGTCCTCCGAGCGGCGCATCAGATCGATGAACGCATCTTCCAGCGTAGCTTCGCCCTCTTGCCACTTGAGATCGGACCGTTCTCGGTATGGCGCGATTGCTTTTTCAAGCGCCTCGGGATCGCGACCGGCAACATGCAGGCTGGTCCCAAAGGGCGCGATCATGTCGACCCCTGGCTCGTTCTCCAGTTCGGCTTGGAGGCGATGCACGCCCGCACCGGAGACGGTCCAAGTGACGAGGCCGGTGCTGGCGATCACCTCGTCCACCGTTCCCTGCGCCAGCAGTTTGCCGTAGGCAATATAGGCGATCTCATGGCAGCGCTCTGCCTCGTCCATATAATGGGTGGACACCAGCACTGAGAGGCCGTCGGCGGCAAGCGCGTGAATCTCGTTCCAGAAGTCACGGCGGGCTTTGGGGTCGACGCCTGCCGTCGGTTCGTCGAGGAGGAGCAGGGCCGGTTCCGGTAGGATGCAGGCACCAAGTGCGAGGCGCTGCTTCCAGCCTCCCGAAAGTTCCCCAGCCAGCTGCTGTTCCCGACCTTTCAAGCCGAGACGTTCTATTGCGGCGCTTGCTCTGCCGCGGGCATCTGCCAGGCCGTAGACGCGGGCGACGAACTCCAGGTTCTCCCGGATCGACAAATCCTGATAGAGCGAGAACTTCTGCGTCATGTAGCCGACGCGACGGCGGATGCGATCGCTTTCGGTCAGGATGTCGAAGCCAAGGCATGTGCCATCGCCGCTGTCTGGCGTCAGCAGGCCGCAGAGCATGCGGATCGTCGTGGTCTTGCCGGAGCCGTTCGGACCGAGAAAGCCGTGAATGCGGCCCTTCTTCACTGACATAGACACGTCGTCGACCACCTTCCGGCTGCCGA
>Ga0123342_1008707_pt1 | contig 12588 bp, 3 predicted proteins | sample Turbeawhitnodule_FD_89960 | JGI IMG/M metagenome (GOLD analysis project Ga0123342, IMG submission 89960) | Root nodule microbial communities of legume samples collected from Mexico - Turtle bean Mexico white nodule | ecosystem: Host-associated > Plants > Roots > Nodule | place: Mexico: Nepantla...
GTTTAGTTTAAAATTATTTTTTTTAAGAATGAAGAAAATAAAAAATTAAACCCTACAACAACATAAAAGTTGAATCTATAAACATAAATTAATATTTATTTTTATTATTATTGATGATGTAATTATGTTAATTTCAAAGTAAAAAAATACAGGACATAATTATAAAAAACCCAAAGTCAATTAGTATTAATTAATAGTGGATACACAAATAATATTGAAGTGAATACCCTAAATGCAAAATCTTAAAAAAAACTAATGCAAATGTTACACTAATGCTTAAAAATGAGAAGAAAAAAATGAAAAAATAAATAAGTCTAGAAAATAAAAACATCAACAATAAAATAAAAACAAAAAATAGAAATAAGTAAAGAATGACAGAAAAAAATAATAACTAAAAACATAAAAGATATAAAATAAAGGCAAAAAAATTTAAGATAAAAATAAAAGATATAAAAAAAAAATTCAAATAAGATAAATATAAGAGATATAAGGCGATACTAAATAAGTATATGTTGATCATAAAAAGGAAAATAAATGAAAGATGATCACTCATTTAATATTTTCTTCAATGGTACATTAAATAGTTTGTGCGAAAATATTGGGATAGGTTCTTTATGTGTGTCCTGGTGTTTGACAATATGAACATTTTTTTTGTTCGATCATGTTGTTTTCTTATGTCCATATGAGTCCTTATTCAACTTGTTTTTTTTTTATAATTATGTCCGGTATCTTTTACTTGAAATTAACATGATTACATCATCGATAATAATAAAAATAAATATTAATTTATGTTTATAGATTCAACTTTTATGTTGTTGTAGAATTTAGTTTTTTATTTTCTTCATTCTTAAAAAAAAAAATTTTAAACTAAAAATTTTAAATTTATTACTTTTTTATTTTTATTTTTTAAAAACTCATTTCTTTATTTATTAATTATATTTCTAACTATTTTAAACATTAAAAATATTTTTTTAATGCATTCAAAATTAAAATTATAAAAAAAAAAATATTATTTTATTTATTTACTTTTGAAATGGTGCTAGATAGGAAAATAAAAAATAAAAGGGTGTTAGATAAGGAAATAAAAACAAAAGAGTGTTAGATAGGAAAATAAAAACAAAAGAGTGTTAGATGGGGAAATAAAAATGTAAATGGTGTTAAATAGGGAATTTACCCTATAACTTTACAACACATAATAATTTCTTTTAAAAAGTACAGTTATAATTTTTTTAGAAAAGGAATTAGACACCTAAATTTATAATTAAAATTTTGTAATTATAATAGAGAACTAGAAACATATCTCATATTTGATCCTTCATAATTTTAGGGAGAAAAGAAAATTTATAGGAAAAAGTGAGTATGAAAGGGCTATAGGAAGAAGCCCCATAGGCATATCCAATCCAGTATTCCTTGTCCCTATGACATTCGAAGAGAAACAACATTGACATCAAATACATTTTTTTTTCTTCTTTTGATGAAAGGATATAAAGTTGAAATACACGTGAAAAGAACTCAATTCTTTACATATACTATCTTAACGGGCAAGCTTGGAATAGTGCATGTAGTTCGTAATCACAGCTCTATGCTTCACAATCCAATAGTTGAAAAATGTGTGCGTGACCACAATTTTTGAAGCAAACTCCACTAAACTGATTGACTTTTTTTTCAGAACTTTTGCATAAAAAAATGTTGCATATGTTTTTTTGTTGTCTAATTAATTAGCTAGTAGTCGAAACCAAAGTTGTTTGTTAATCTTAAAATCTTTTAAAAGTCTATCTCGTGATTGTAATTTCTTCATATATTGAAACATATTATGAGACCAAATATGTTCTTTTGATCTATTTCTTCATTTTCTTTAAAGAAATATTTTGACTAATTTCTTGTTTGTCTGTTTCAAAATTTATTTGTGTGGAGTTTGGACCTTTAAAAAGCATTGAGTTATGTTTAAATGGGTGTACTGTGTGGATCAGCACAGGACCACCCTTTCTCCAAGTTTTAGAATAATATGAGCTCATAAAGCCATGAGAGAAAGAGCCCGCAAGATCAGTTTCCTTTTTTCTTCCTGTCATTTTTTTTTCCTCATTAAAATCCAAATCTGTTTGTCTTTCATGTTTGGTGAAATGAAGGCTATCAAAACTACGTTTCACAGTCAATATAAATTTAAAATATAATATATTTTCTTTAACAATATGTTATTTCTAAAATATAAATTATACATTCAATTTATTGCTTGTCAATAAAATAAAATGATCCCTTTCTAGGACAAAAAAATAGTTTAGGTCATCTTCCTTATTTAATTTTATGAAATGTTTATTTGATTTTTCATTATGTTACATCATATTAATTATAAGGGTCTTATAAAACTTATCATATCATCATTGTATGTCAGGTAAGTATACTCTAATGAAAAACTTAGGCCTAAAGCTTATGACTCGTAGAAGAAATTGATATCCTTCATCATAGAAAAAAAAAAGAGTACGACTCCACTTACAATGTGTGAAATGTAAGAGCTTTGTGATATTGTAGTAATCAACAATTGAATAAAATAATGATATCCCTTTTTGATAGTAATTAAGGAAATAATTTATAGTATTGGACAATATTAAAGATATGGATACAAGGTTTTTAGAAAGAAGATGATATCAATTGTGTCTTTTCTAATTCTTAGTTGTTTCTCTTTGCACATGGGTATCACCTTTATTTTGTTTTTTCTAATTCTAGTTTGTATTGATTACTCTCTGTTTTTCATTCTCTCTATTTAGTTAGACCTAGAATGGGTGTACTACTTGTATATATTCAGACCATCCACTTTGATTTCAAATGGAAAAATAGAAGAGATGTTTTTTTCCATATCCTTTGTCTTTCTTTTTCTCTTTTGTTCATCTCTGTTCTTTTTTATAATATGGTATCATATCTCTAATCAGAGCTCTCGCTGCTACATTTACTCATGGGTGATTTAAAGGAAAGGTTCTCAAAAGGAGACATGATTCATATTTTTAATCTTTAAGAGATGATTTATTCTTTCAAACAAGGTAAGTTGGTTGTTACAAACTATTTCACTCATCTAAACATTCTTTGGGATGAGCTTGATCTTTTTCATCCCGCTACCTACTTGTTCATGTGCATCTAAATGCATTGCAATGCTATTGTGAATGTTTCTAAATATAAATCACAAAACCAAAATATTAAATTTCTAAGGGGGATAAATGATAACTATTTTACTATGAGAACTCAAATCCTATTAATGGACCCTTTGCCATCTTGGAATAGAGTTTGTTCTCTGTTACACAACAAGACAAGCAAAATTTTGGTGATCAATCCAAGGCAATTATTGCTACTAGCAAATGAGGTGATGAAAACAATGCTACAACCTATGGAAGATGTTTTGGTTATGTAGAGGATATATTTCTAAAATCTACAGTCATAAGGCATACCATTGATACATGTTATAGAAAACAATGCTTTCCACCTCATTTCAAGTTTAAAAATCAGAACCATGATCAAAGTCATGCTAATGCAATTTTTGAGAATACAAATTCTAATAATGATGTGTAGAATCATGAACACTACAAGAAAATCATCAAATAGAAACCAATTTTTAGATACCAAAATAACTAGTTGCAATAGTAATTGAATTAGAAACCATTTTAGAAACTAAAAAAAAAATGGTTTCTAAATTAGTTTCTGTTATTGTTAAATAGTTTCTAAATTGATATCTAATTAGCTACCAAGATTTTAACTACCAATTATTTAGATTCTAAATTTGGTGGCAAAAACCTTGGTTGCTAATTAGAAACCAATTTAGAAACCATTTAACAATAACAGAAACTAATTTAGAAACCAAAAATTTATTTAGTACCAAAAATGGTCTCTAATTTAGTCACTATAGCAACTAATTATTTTTTGTTTCTAAAATTGGTTTCTATTTTATGATTTTCTTGTAGTGGAAGGTTCAAAGTCAGAAGTGCAGTCTGACCAAATTAGTTTTACTCATGAGCAGTATCAAACAACATTGTTAACTATTTCTATTTTACAACAATCCAATTCCAATGACAACTAGCAAGAAGTAAGAAAGGGATAATGGTAAACCAAAGGAAATATGCATTGGAGTTATTAACATATGCAGGTCTTTTAGCTTGCAAACCTGCACTCACTCTTATTGAAAATCATAAAAAATTATCTTCTTTTGGGAGTGTTCCTTTCACATATATTCAAGTCTATAGAAGATTGATTGAAAGACTTATGTATCTCACTAATACTCGACCTGACATAACATTTTTTGTACAACAACTTTCTTGGTTTCTTGCTAAGCCTACAATTGTTCACTATGCTACAACGATTAGAATTCTCAAATATATTAAAGGAGCTCCAAGTCTTGGTTTATTTTTCTCTTTCAACACTTCTGCTAATCTAAAAGCCTTTTTTATAGTGATTGGGGCATCTGCAGTGATTCAAGATAATCAAATGACTGATTTTAGTGTGTATCTTGAAAATTCTCTCACATCATGGAAATAAAAAAAGCAAGGAACAATATCAAATAGTTAATGTGAAGTTGAATATAGGGCAATGACCACGGTTACATGTGAAATTCAATGGCTAACTTATCTTCTCCAAGATTTCAAAGTTCCTTTTGAGCAATCATCTCTTTTATACTGTGACAATGACTCAGCAAAATACATTCCAGCAAATCCAGTGTTTCAAGAGCGTACGAAACACATAGAAATAGATTGTCACGTTGTTAGGAAAAAATTGAAGAAGGGTCTCATACATTTGCTTCCCATTTTCACCACATATCAACTAACTGACATTTATACCAAAATCTTAAGTTCTCAATCTTTCAAGAGTATTTGTTCAAAGTTGTGTCTCATCAATATTTGTTTTCCAACTTACAAGGGTATTAAATGATATGGATACAAGACTTGTAGAATGAAACTAATATTAATTGTGTCTTTTCTAATCCTGAGTTGTTTCTCTTTGTACATGTGTATAACCTTTATTTTGTCTCTTTTGATTCTAGTCTTTAATGACTGACTCTTTATTTTTTTTTTATTCCCTCTCTTTATTTAGACCTAGAAATTTAGACCATCTGCTTTAATTTCAAATAAAAAAATAGAAGAAATATTCATTCTCATATCATTTGTCTTCCTTTTTTTCTTTTGTTCATGTCTGTTTTTTTAGTAATACACAAAACATAATAATGGAAAGGTTCAGAAAGGAAGGGTGAATGTCAAAACGGACAAATTCAATAACAAGTTGGTTCATCAAAATGTAGACTTTTTGAAGTAACAACAATTGACTTGCCCATTTTCCACTTGCCATGATAGCCTAGAAGGGCAACACCTAGTAGATTAGTAGGATGGATGCATGAATGGATGGTCCCTCCTAATATTTCAAGAACATATTCTTTATTAATCTTCTAGTAAGTTTTGGTGTACCATAATATGCCAATTTGTTATTTTACGTGAGATTGTGATGGTGAGGCTATAAAAAGGGGTTTAGTGATTCATTGTTTGGCATGAAAATTGGAGAGTTGAGAAAGTTGAGAGGTAGGAAGAGAAGGGTGTTGTATGTAGATGAAGAGTCATGTCGGGTAGCCAAGGATGGTTTGCCTAGGTATTCCAATTCATAGGACTTTGTCTCTTTTGAAGATATATAGCCCTTTGATTGTTTGTTTTGGCGACATCTTTGGCTGGTTGACTGTCTCTTGTCTTACATGCTACACCTTTCACTCTTCAATCTTCTTCTCATATCGACATTAGCACAAAACTAGTCACACTATGAGCTTCCTTTTACAAGCCATACACGGTAAGATATTAAATTAATGCACCTCTGCTACTTATTTATTTCGAATGTAGAGGTTCAAGAACATTGTAACAAATAATCTTAATCTCCTCCTTTTTCCGTACTCCTAAAGATATGTTTAAGAAACAAAGTCATGTTCCATTAGATTGGTGTGGTGGCTACACAGGGATAATGTGGCTGCAAAGTGATAACTTGATGCATATGCTCTATTTTTTGTTGACATGGAGAAGGAATAGTTCAAGTGGGGACAAACAGATAATATGCCACGTGCTTTCATTTCATTTTATGTAACCAATTTGAGCCAATAAGTTTGCTACATATATAAACTAAGGATGCACCAAATTAATGCCTTTATTTACTTCAACATAATTTATGCTTCATTCGCAACTTCAAAATGGTTTTAAGATCCATTTGTTTAAACATAAATAAATATTTTTTTATGTATTTATAATATCATTTTTCGTAATTGCATGCATTATTAAGACGGTTACATCAATAAGTTACTTAATTTATAAACTAGTTTGACCAATACCAAAATATTTGTTAAGATATTCAAAATAATTTATTTTGCAGTTACAACTTATAAGTTATTTTAGCTAAATTTAATTTTTTTTCTCATTTTTTTATATTTTATTATGTTTTCTTATTATCTTTAAATTGTTTACCTTCTATTACATATTTTTAATTTCATAGAAACAAATTATTACTATACTATTTTCAGTATTTTTTGGATATTTTTTTTTATATTTTAAATTTAAAAATTAACATTATAAATTGAAGTGACCAATATTTCATGACATTATGATATATGAAAATTACGTTATGAAAATAAACTTAATTTAACAATAGATTAAATTGATAGATAAAAACAATTTAGTTCCTGAAAATAAGTAGAAATTAAATTTGATTAATAATCATAAGATCAACTAGTTTAGATCAAATGACTTGTTCAATTAAAAAATAAAAACAAATTTAATTTTTTTTAATATAACTTAATTATGTTTTTACAAATTAAAAATATAATTATATAAAAATAATTTTTTTATCTAAAAAGTAAAAAATTATCTATATAGTTATATTCTTTTATGTAATTTTATATTTATTAATTAATTTTATCAAATAATTTTAATTCAATGAATTAGTTTATATCAATTCGAACTGATAAGCTAGAAACTTGTGCTAGTTTTTATCAAACACAACGTTTTTTCCTTGTTTATTTTATTTTATTTCAAAACTTATTTGGTCGTTGAACTTGCATTTATTTTTATAATATACAAATATTTACGGCGGTTTGGTTTTGTAAAAAATATATGATGGTAGCAGATATGCATAAATAATTAAGTTTTGAAGTTTTATGTGGAGTTACTTATAAAGTATTAAGGGCTGACATAAATACTTATTAACAAACTTTGGTGGCAGATGATTGTTGTTTCTTAAAGTGTCAGCTTAGCTGAGATGTCAAGTTGCATAGTGATGCCTAACACGAAAACTTTATAAAAAAAAAAAACAAACTTTGGTGGAAGGTGGGTTATAGAGTTTATTTTACATGTTTTAAGATATTATTGGTAGTTTTAGTAATAAAAGCTTTTGTTCATTCTATATTTTAATTGTTTTGAATTTTGTTTTGTTTTCTTTTAATTGTTTCAAATAAACGCTTTCTACAAAAGTATATATGCTTGCTCATTATATACGAAGTTTCATTTGATAGAATTCATTTGCTTATCAACCAGGTCAATTTTGGTTTCTAATTATCTGCAAACCAAGGATTAATTAAAAGTTTTACTCACTAAACATGTTATTCAATATGATTAAAAGCTGTTGGCTTACGAAAACTGGAATTAACTTTTCATTCTAATCTTCAAATGAAATTACAAATAAAAGGTTCCATTATTGTTAAGCCAATTTCTTTCTAATCTATCTAATATATCTCGATTGTTATGCATATTCGTAGGATTTTGTTGAATCCTTTTAATATTGAGTTGAGATTAAATTATGTATTATGATTAATATTTGCTTTAAGTAATTTTTTGTACGGTTTAATTTATAATAATATACTTTTATCTTAATAATTTTTTATAATAATCGGTCAGTACCATATATTGGAAGATTATTGGATCATTCGAACCAGACAAATAGCTTGACCTAATTCATAATCCATGTCATTTCATATATGTTGGCATCACATATTATGAGAAGCACGAACACACTTTGATGGTGATTTTGCAAATCATGCTCGAATATTCCTTTTGATTCCCAGTTTTAGTTTCTTAAAGAACAAATTTTTCGTTTTTTGTTCTTCTAATTTTAAAATGAATCACTTTTAATTTTTAAGCATCACCTAATTATTTTCTTTTATGAAACAGTATCTGATATATTTGAAAAGAAAATAGTTTATTGGTATATACATTATGACATATTCTTCATTATCCATTATTACTTTTCTTCAGTATATCATGTCAAAACTGCGACAATAGCCATGGAAACGGAATAAAAAAAATATGTTCTTAAAACCATACGTGCTAAGTGTTTCTCTTTTAAGCTCTTGTGGGAGGTGGCAAATTAAGTCAACTGCAGGTATTATAAGAGTTTACATTTTGATGAAACCACCAACTTGCAAGTGAATATGTTCGTTTTGACATTCGTATTCTTTCAATCTCATCAGTTCTTTATACCTTTTTCTGGTTTTTCTTGTAATATATTTTTTTAAGCATTTCCTTCGTATTCACAAGGGATATACAAAAGGGTCTCGAATTATTTTTTAAAACAAAATATTATATGAACTATTGAGTTATAATTAAAAAAAAAAGATAAAACACGATTTAGCCAAAAATAATATATCTGCTTAATGGGCAAAGGAGTACACAAACACTAAATTTGATAAAATAAAATAAAATATTTATGTCAAACAAGTCTAATTTATCATAATTAATATGAAATAATAATATTCAAAAATTTAAACACAAAAATATATTAGAGATACAATAAAATTATAAATGAGAGTAAAACAAAAATATAATTTATTAATAAATTAAATCATTATTGTGAATTAATTATGTTTTTGTTATTATGATTAGTCTTAATGTCTCGTCAGCAATGCTCGTGATAATACTTATTGTGTGATTATAGTAATGATGATAACTAAAAAAATCATTACATAAAATTTAATTTTAGAGATAAAATAATTAATTATTATATTAATTAAATTTTATAAAAAATTAATAAATTTAAATTGATATCTAATTACTCATCAAAAATAATTTTAATTGTTAATTAATATTTTTCTTAAAAGTGATCAATTAAGAGACAACTAGCTATTCATTATCAACTTTATTGGTTTAGAAGCTCAAACCCTCTATTTGTAAACACAAAGAAGATTTTAGCAAAACTCCTTTGCTACCAACAACATTTATTCTTTTCGGTGATAGAGTGTCATAATTATTTTAAACATTTATTCTTTCTAAAGGGAGAGGTTACTGGAATAACCTTAGAGTAAACCCTCGCATATATATTGCATAACTTTGAGAAATGACATTAGTAGTGAAATTAATGAGCAATACCACCTTTTTAATTTTATTTTAAATTTATGTCAACTTCAATTTTAATAATTTGATTGAAGTTAATTTAAAATAAGATTCTTATCATTTGAAATTTATATTTCTTTTATTTTGTAGAATTTAATAGAAGAAGGAGCAATAACTCTAGTGTTTTGACAATGATCAATTTGGATGTTTGATAATGGATTATGTTTTCATTGAGTACTATAAAGAACATGTAAGGATTAAAAAATAGCTTTAAAATAGAAGTGATATATTTTAAATGACACTTGAATATTTTATTATTAAAATAAAAAATATATATAAATAGAAAAATCAGTTATTCAGATTTCATTTTAAAATAATCACCATTTCTCTAGATGTTTCCTTATTCCTTTCTCTGTCTTCTCTTCAAAATTCTAACATCCTCATAAGTTTGACAGTTTGACGATCAGAGTTTATCATTGGACTCCTGACAATGACTTCTACAAATTTTGCCTGATCAAAATCTTAGACAAAGTAAGTTCATTTTTTTGTCCTTTTTCTTTGAGTTAATTTTGAAACTATTAAGTTGAGCTTCAATATAGACGTTACATGTGAGGTTTCTAGCTTTAGGATTAGTCCCTGTTGACTTAGAGTTCTACTGATATCGTTAGATTTTTTTTATCAAGACTCTGTGATGCAAGTTAAGTTGTCCTTGGGACTTGTAAGAGTTGGAATTCTTAAATTTTTTGGGCTACTCGAACTTCTCATTTTCTTTGTAGTTGTGTTTGGGTTTCTTTTTGTATTTGGTCTCGGTTTTCACTTGTTATCCACCTCAGTCATGAAAGGACTAAGTACCTACGAAAATACTCTAATGTTCATGTTAGTGTTCTACTATTGGAGGCTTTTCACGTTATTAAGTTGCAGTTTCTAGAAATAAGAAAATCTAACATCTTGCCTTACCCCTCTATTTATATTATTTTCATGGGTCTTTACATGTACAAATTTCTCGTAGATGCCTCAAACTCTTGCTAATTACGATGTTGCGAAAATTTAAGATTAATTATCCTCATTAATTATATATAAAGCTGATTCCTTAATCAGTAGTAGCTGACTCTCAAGACAAAATGGTGTTGACACTACTGTAAAAGTACTTTTAGACAATGAATTTTAAAGCTCTTAGGCGAATGTTTGAGTCGTAGTTTATGTGCACGTCGTCTGTAATTTTGAATTATAAACGATAACTAAACAATCATAGTCTATTGCATAACTATAGGCGACATATATTAACAAAATTATCACCTATATCGTATGTGAAATAAAAACAAGAAATGTCGCCTATATCACTTTTTGGTTCTTCTACTATTTGTTGCATGGACCCATCATTAACTACGGTTATAGCCAAAATCGTAGTCTATGAGCCACAACTTTGAGCAAGATCATTATCAAATGTATGAATCCATTATAGCTTAAAAGAGAACACATGAAGTGTCTCTTTAGTCACCTGAGAGAATGAACTTTCACCTTGTATTTGTCGAAAGACGTAACCCCTCCCTAAAGTGCAAAATGAACTGAACTAAAAGAGAAAACCTAAATCTTGTACTCATAAAAAGACGCAAACACTCTCAATTAGTCAAACATAATTACTAGACAATCATTCGAACATTCAACCTTCTTTATGTTATTCAGAAATGGCTAAAGAACAAAGAATACTCGGCCAACTAGACTTGAGGAAAGAATACTCATTGTCAAGATTAGCAAGGAGTGCATGCGATCCAAAATTATATTAAGCCCGCCAAGAGTGGCTAGCTATAAAGAATACTTATGGTCTATAAGGAGTGACTTGAGTAAAGAATACTTAGTGTGAGCCAAGATTGACTTGAGTTACTCAAGAGGTTAGTCAAGAATGACTACAAGTCCAAAGAATACTCAAAATATACTTCACAACATTAATTTACTTAGTTGAACTTGACTATTTGATCAAGAATTGGATGTAGTTTGTTGCGACAAATAAACTAGTATAAATTCTTGTGTATAATTTCTCTCTCCCTTACCTCATTTACGGTGCATGTTATCATCATTTGTACTAACCCAAGAAAGAGAGCTAATGTGAATACATATTAAATTTTACAAAAAAAAATAAATTAAAATAAATTAATTATTTTGCATTTGTATTTGTTGGTCAGATGCTAAAACTATGATCTAGTCACTTGTTAAAGTAAACACGAATATATATTAGTTAAGTGATTTAGTTGAGTTGTAAATTTATCTATGATGTGATCTTTTAGACGGAAAAAGATAAGAATAAAATAAATATTTAAACATGTTTGTCTGATCATATTTGCTATAAATTTTCTTTTAAGAAAAATATTTTATGATTTATCAAAAGCGTTTATAAAAATGTATCTCATTAAGTTTTTTTTTAAATAAACCTTCTTAGATCAAATATACATCAAGTTTTGTTTGTAAGATAATAGAAAAGTTAGACAAAGTGCCTCTGTCATAACTTATCAGATAAAATAATATTTAGTCCGATTATCTTTCCAAACCAAATGGTCTCCTTAACATAATTGCTAAAATGATATTTGTGATTTTTTTAAGTAGTAATTAAATTACAATTCAATCTTCCCTTATGATTTTTTTTGTTTTTCACACGTTGTATGTACCAAACTATAGCAGGATGAACTTTCAAGAAAGCTATAATTGATTATCTGCTACAACATAATCGATATTGCTATTTCATGGTGGTTTAATTCAGTGAAAGTGTTATCGTGCATTGAAGAAAGTTGACTTATTATATTTCAAATCATAATTCATTATTCGTCGAATAAGTTTGAAGAAATATTTTCAGAATAGTGAAGTTATATTAGGGAGGGTCTCACCTCGGAGCGGGACATGAGATTTAGGCTTCGTTTGGATCCAGGGTGCTATTGTTGGCGACGACGGAAGTCACAACAGCACCCCGTTTGGATCCATGCATGCTTGCGGGTGAATGTGGAATGAAGGATCAATTTGAGTGAATTGTTTATCTGCGCAAAGATGAAGAGAAAGTTGCACTGTAGAGTGGGAGTGCCAAGTCATCCGAAGCAAGTTACAAAGTTACCCTTACTTTTGCTAGAATCAAGAGAAACAGTGCCCCCTGCGCCCCCTGCATGCATGCCACATGAAGCCATGAGATTCCTGACTTGGCTCAGGAATCGTTTGACTCTGTGTGAATCTGTGAAAGGAGAGTGAATGCAGTGGGTGAGTGGGTGAGGTAGGTGGGCGTGAA
>Ga0123342_1008708_pt1 | contig 12587 bp, 13 predicted proteins | sample Turbeawhitnodule_FD_89960 | JGI IMG/M metagenome (GOLD analysis project Ga0123342, IMG submission 89960) | Root nodule microbial communities of legume samples collected from Mexico - Turtle bean Mexico white nodule | ecosystem: Host-associated > Plants > Roots > Nodule | place: Mexico: Nepantla...
ACGGCAATGATGAATATAGTGCAGCCAACTACAATTCCTCCTATCTTTCTATTGAAGGCGTGATCTAAAAGATTAAGAACTCAATCAAGTAATAATCAACAGTCACACAATCAAACTTTGGATCATTTACAAAACATAAAAACATAAATATGCAGAAATTTTAGTACAACTTAACCTTGGAAACATAATAAATGTCAATATTTTATAGTTGAATTAAAAATCAATAAATTAGGGCAGAAAAGGGAAAAAGGAAACAGGGCATAATATGGGAGGGGGAAGTATTCAATAGGCACCATCTTCTTTGTTTAAGTAATGAATTGAAACGAATCACAGATTAGTTCTAGTGAATCTGACCAAATATGTATAGAAGTACATAAAGAAACTATTTTGTTTGCAGCATAGTTAGTAGCGATAAATTCTACTTATACTATTCAGTAATACTAAGTACTCAATTGAGATAGTGGACCTTAACAACTTACACAAATATTTTAAATATTAACTTTGATTATCGTGTAAATCAACTTTATACTTATTAACCGATATCAGATAATTGAATATTTTAGCAAGCTCAAAGGTCTATAAATACAACATAAGAGAATACTCATCTTAACTCAATACTTATCGTTGAAAAAATCAAAACTAATTTTCCCTCCTTCCTTTGTGTAGATACAAAATGAAAATGGAGGATGAGGTCCTCAAAGGAAAGTCTTTGGAAGGTGTAGTAGAATCAAAGTATGGGTCATGGATGATGTTGAATGTAAACAATTTTGGCCTAAATAGTCTTACACAAGGTGGTGGTCTAATTTAAGCAAAGTTTGCACCATGAACAAGGGGACTTGTGGTTTGACTCAAATGTGGTATGGAAGTGGGTTTGGGTCAAAGTTTAAATGGTGGGAAGACGAGTGGATAGATAATATTAAGCTAAAAGAAAAATATCCTAGAATTTTTAATAACTCTTTGATCAAAGACAAAACAATAGAGAATTTTGGAAGATGGTCATCAAAGGGTTGGGAATGGGTGTTTAGCTGGAGAAGGGTTTGATTTGAATGGGAAAAAGGTCAATGCTAACAGATTTCATGGAATGTTTATCACTAGAAACATTGCACCGTGACAGTAAGGATAAAATGTTAGCTAATAATGATTATGGACAACCATCTGAAGCTATAGATTCACTATGGGGTTAAAAGGTGATGCCTTCAGCCCAGTTCTTTGCATGGAGGGCTATGTTGAAAAGGATAGCAACCAAGCAAAAACTGTTTAAAAGAGGTGTTCAGTTGGGGGATACTTTGTGTGCTCTTTGTGGGAGGAAAGAGGAAACAACATCCGACATCCTTATATCTTGTAACATATCAAATGTTGTTTGGAATATGTGTTACAAATGGCTTGGGGTAAGTTTTGTGAATCAAAACGATATGATTAATAATTTTGACCATTTTTCTTGTATGTGTTTTAATAAAGAAGGTAATAGATTATGGAAATGTGTGTGGGCTTCCATCATTTGGTGCATATGGAAACATAGGAATGGTTCAGTTTTTAATCAAGATAGGATTAACGCAATGGAGATTTTAACTATGACACAGGTGAAGTCTTGGACTTGGTTGAAACATAAGGTAAATAAGGCTAGCTTCTCCTATTGGGCTTGGATTCAACCTCCCATCACTTGTATCAATATAAAAACCAAATAGCTTTGTTGTTTGTAATCTATTTGTCTAACAATAAGGCCAAGGTTGTTTTTTCTGTTTTGGTGGTTATTGTTTGGTTTTAATAGGTTGAGGAAAAATGTTCTAAAGCTATAGAGGGGATGGGCTTGTGGTATGGGTAGGGAGCAAATTGGAATTGCTATGAAGGAAAGTATGAAGGCACACTATAAGCAGCTGAAATAGAGGAAGTATTGTTTGAAAGTATGAGAATGGTTTAGTCATGTGATGGAGAAGCTAGGTTTTATGCAGCAGAAGACCAAATGTGATGTTATACAGAACAAATTTTCAGTGGTGCAGAAAGAAGAAAGGCCAAAAAGATATGAAAGAAGTTACTTTGTAAGAAAGCAAGACATCCATATGGGGAGAATATGTGTATATGGGAGAGCAAGGAATGGGAAACAAAGCCAACAAAGCAGCCATGTTGACAAGGTGATGGTAACATAGAAGTTGGAAGGTTATTCTGCAAAAAAGAAAAAATAGTGGGAGGCAACATATACTAGTAAGTTGTCACATCTTTTTTCTAATGCTGCAAAAGTTTATATGTGGTTGTAGGAATGCGTTTTTTTGTCAAATTCTTCTTATTAAAGAGAATTCAAATTCTGTTTTTAGTTTTGTGGTGTTATAACGATGCAAACCAGTGCTTTGCATTACTTGTTGTGCATAGTCTTGTGAAGGGGTCTGTTTATATGATTTATGCAGTTGTAGCTTTTGTTTAAGCTAAGTAATATAGGCATTGCCTAGTCTGGTATGTGTAAGAGTAGGAAAACAAAAATTTATAAAGGGTTGGGACACCTTTAAAGTGTTTCTTTTTATTTATTTTATTCATTGCTGACAAAAAAAAAACAAAATGGGCACTTAAGTGGACAAAAGAAAATAGAAAAAAACATAGTAATAACATATAGAATTTTTTACGTGAGAAAACCTTCTCAACTTGAGAACTATAAACCATGGGACTTAGTTCATAAAATGTTTTCACTCTGAAAGTAGAATTACAATATTTTTTTCTCTCTCACTCTATGAAGGTAACACCTAATCTCACCCAACAATGATGAAATACAATGTCTTTGTAGCCTCTCACTAGGATTTATAATCTCACACTATGGTGGATATCAATTCTCTCATTTATTCTCTATGTTTCTCTTCTTACTTGCTTACATTTCTCTTCCTCACAAGTTCCCTTTATATAGAGAATGAGAGAAAGGTTTCACCAAAAAGAGATAATGATAATTAATGTTTCTCACATTTTCAAGTTACCTTGAAAAACTATCTTCAACTTTCTAGGTTGAACTTCATAGTCTTCAAGAAGTATATAATTCCAAGACATTGGAATGTCCATCATTGAATATATTCAATGGATTAATTACCAAGATTCATTGGTCATTGTCTCCAATTTAATTAAGGATGGATTCCCTAAAAATCTCCCCTTTCATGACTTAATTTAAGGGTATCACTAATTCAGCTCTCCTACAACAGTTTGTTATCTTTTTAACTGAAATTGCCTTGGTCAACATGTCAGACCAGTTGTCATTTGTATGATCCTTCTCTAATTGGAACTCTCCATCCTCCAAAGCATTTCATATCCAATGATAACGATAATCAATGTGTTTTATCTGAGAATGAAATGTAGGATTCTTAGCTAGGTGGATTGCACCCTTTCACAACAATTTGAGCTTTGTACCTTGATCTCGAGCTTCCTTCTTCATTTTAAGCTTGTACACCCACTTGTTATTCAAGGCTTTTCTTCCTTTAGGTAGCTAGACCAGATCATAAGTATGGTTCTTATGTAAAGAGTTCATCTCTTCTTCCATGACTTTAATCCAATCTCCTCCCTCAGTTGACTCCAAGCCTCTGAGAAGTTTTGAGGTTCACCATTATATGTTAAAAGTAATATAATCTTCTTCAGGATACTTTGATGATGACATTCTTCTTCTTTCATAGCGTCTCAATTTAACTTGCATTTGTTGCTCTAATGGCTCGAGTTCTTGTTGTATTTGAGGGTCTGAAATTATCTAATCATGATCTGGTTGTTCATCAGTCTGGTCAGGAACTCGCTGAGAAGAATTTGTCTATTGGTCAATCTGATCAGGATCTATATGTTAAGGAATTTCCCCCCTTAAATAAATGTGAACTTTGGACGTGCACTACTTTGTCTTTTGAATATCTTTGACCGTGTGATCCTCAAAGAACACAACATTTTTGCTTATTTATAGGATCCCACAGTCTGTACCCAAATTCATCTTTTGGAGACCCAAGGTGATGGAGGACCATCCAAGGCACTTTACACAAGAATAAAGGCAAAAGAACTATCTATGTAAATAGTAGAATACTCATGTATAGGACTTGTATTTTCAATTACTTTCAAAAGTATTTTGTAGATGAATTAAAGACACTCTAAAAGCCCTCACTTATCACACAAGCAAGGGTCCCTAGAGCATCTTAAGAGGACATACACGCCTCTCCTTAAGCCACCAAATCTCACCATATTTAAGCTTACTTAACTAGGGTTATGGTAGCTTAAGGAGCAAGCTACCCTCACTCTTGTCATTTATAATACCTTACATAAAACTTTTGTATGCAAATTTGACATATATTGAATGAAGTATTCTTAATTAAAAAACTCATTATCTCCTAAATCTCTCTTTGCTAGTGAGCCTAGAAGGCCTAGTGAACCTTGGAAGGTTGGTCACACCTCTTTCCCCTCCATTGCACTCATCATTGCTGAAACCCTAGCCTCACCATTGCCTCACGGTTCTCTTCCTTTTCCAAAGCCTTTCGCTGCCTCATTCCATTCCAATCAATAGTTAAGAACTTGGATTGCATCAGGTGGATCAAAGCACACCAAGATCTGGCCAAGCTAAGCCAAGTTTTTGCAAAAAAAAATTTGTTCAACTTTGTGTTTGTCACAGTTTCCATTTGTTATTGATTGTTTGTCTTTGTATCTTTATCTTCTACCGTTTACTTTTGTTTCCATTGTTTTATTTACAGTTTCCACCGATTAAAATCCATTTTTCACCGTTTAATTTGAGTACAACTTGCATCCAAAGTTTCCTTTGTTGTTTCGTTGCATAACCTAATGTGTTGTTTATTGTTCTTCCGTTTTCTAGTTGATTTCTTTGTTTTAATTGGTTAGTTTTGTCTCATTGTTGTGTTACATCGTTTATCTCATTCTTGTGTGCCTTTCCTTTGATTTCCTTATTGTTTGTTCGGTTCAATTTGGGCCAATTTGTTCACACACCATCTGCACCAAAACCTGTCAAAACCAGGGGTGTTCTTGTTGTTTTCTTTACTTATACTTGTATTTCTTGATAAATCTTGTGTTTTAATCCATTTTTGTGCACACTTAGGTGTTCTCTTGTGTTTCTACTAGTCGCATGCCCACTGTCACATTCCAATTTTGTTTAATCTTGTCAAATTTCATTATGTATTGTTGTTGCATGCAAGTTGTTTGATATTTGGTTTAGTGCACATCAACTGTTTGCTCAAAGTTTTGTTGCTTTTTGCATCAATTTTTTTGTGTAATCTGTTTGTGTTGCCTACATCTAAGTGTCATACCTTGCCATTGATTCCTTGGTAATTCTTTGCATTGTTTCCTACTATTTCTTGCAATTTTGTCATGTATTCTTGCTTCCTTTCGGTTTTCATTCAGTTTTCCAGAATTTTATGATTTACTTTCAGTTTGCACAATTTATCTTGATCTAATATTATCACCAAAACTTGTGAAATTTTTTGTGTAACACCATTAACATGTTACCTGTATTCAGTAAAAAAGGAACGTCCAAATTGTACCTACAAAAAAATTATAAATTTCAAAAGTTAGGATGTTTTTCTGTTTGACAACCTGTTTGAGTGCTAGTTTTGCTCTTGGTTTTAAATTTTTTGCACCTAATTCCCTTTATGATTTAGCCTGAACCTTTTACAATATCTTGTTTCCTATGTTACCAATCTCCAGTTAAATTTTCAACTTCAAATTCATTGTATCAAAATTACCATAATTCTTACACTTTTGGTGGCCAGTCCTAAAACCTACTTTCACTTTTAGTCCACTTTGCTTGCGATTTGTGCGCCCTTGTTGCATTTATTTCTCCGTGATTACTGAACCAATTGGCCTCAAGTTTGTGTCATATTGTTCATCATTGAGTGTAGTTTTACCATAAAAATTTCAGACAACTGCTTTGTAAATCAATTTATATAAATTTTGGAACTGTCCCTGTCAATTCCTCTAGATTTTTGGATTTTAATCTTTTCTGGAATTTTTCTTAGGTCCTTTTGATGGTGCTTCCTTTTCTTGGTTGGCTTAATTTTTCTATTGTCTTCTCTTGGATCTCTGTTCTGGTTTGTTACAACTGATCTCCTTTGAGTTTAGCTTTTCCCAAAATTTAGTTTTTCTTGCTTTCTTTCTTGGATTCCTACTTTTGTGTTTGGTAAGTTGGTGATGCTTGAAAGGTGCTTCAAGAAGTGGGGTGACCCCAATCCCTTGAGGCTTCACCTTTGTTATCTAGACTTACTATCAAGAAGAGAAAGATGGATCCCAGAGAAATTTTCAGCATACTTCAGTTCAAAGGACACAAATCAAAACATGTCATTTACCGCTTTACTATACACTTTTACTTTTCCTTGTAACTTGTGTATCACCTAATTTTATGTTGCATTTACTTTTTGCCTCGAGTATTAGTTTTCATTTCTTTATTTGGGAAAATGCTTTATTAAGCAATCTCACTAAACTTTGTAATAGTATTCGTGCATTAGTGTGGTAGTGTGTTAGTGAACTCTCAGTGTTCTCTGCACTATCACCATAGGTCTTGACTAGCATTTGCATTTATTCTTGCTATCTTTACAATTTCCTTCTTTTTTTTCTTTTCTTGTTTTCTACGTCTCTGTGATACTATAGGGTTTTCTTTTCTTGTGACTAGATATACCTTTCTTTGGTTTTTAAGAGCATTTCCATATCTACATATTTTTTTTCCTGTTTTCCAAAATTGTTTTGAAGTTTTCTTTTGGAAACTTTTGTGAGATACCTTTAAGGTAAGCTCGGGCAAGGAAAGCCTTGGTACTTAAGAAGTCCAGATGACTTACCTCGCTTTCCTGTGAATGAACTTGAATCTTTATCACTTTTGCTTCCTTTACTAAACTTCACCCATAAAATTGTTTTAAACAAATCACTCTAATTGATTTCTTTCAAACAGTTGTGAAAATTTTATTTACAATCAACCATGACTGGACCATTTTATCAATTTGGTGTTCATGGCACTATAAATGCTCAAACTCCAATAGATATCCGTTCACGACTAAACCAACAAACTCAAAATCTTTCTGAGATAACAGAACTCCTTATACAATATAAACAACCTCAAGAAAGTCAAACACATAGGTCTAGGAGTATATATGGAGACACTTCACATCGACCTAGGAGTGGACACGGGGAAGGGTATTATCCAAACACTAAACCTTTAAGCAACCCTATTCTCCATGTAAAGAGGTATCCTATAATTCTTATATCGTGAATCAATATTCTAACTCCTCCTATTCTAGGACGAATTACAAAAGGGAAGGTTAATCACCCAAATCACACTTTAGGGAGAAGACTTCTCAAAATGTTTCTTTTGTTGATCCTATTGTACCATCTTAAACACTTGAAACTTCTTTTCCTTCTCCCTCTCTTATATCTAATAAAGATATTTTACCTATATCTCCATATCCTTTGAATTTTTCTGATTACAGCCGGGAACAACAATTTTTTGAATGTTCTTCCACTGACACAGTTTGTTCCACACATCATGATGATAACAATTCCGTTGATATTGGCCTTTCAAAATGATGGGGATTTCGTTGTGACTCAACAAGTGAAAGTCAAACCTTCTTTAAGACATTATGATAAAAATGTTTTAAGTCCCATTATTCTTATAGAAGCTTGTGAGTTTTTATTAGACAACCCTGGGAATTTTTCAAGTACAATTTTTTTTACAAGGGTTGTTTTCCTAAAATTACTTTCACTAACAAATGAAATATCTTTGTGACTAGTTTTCCTTTTGAAAATCTTTTGTCTAAAGCTAGCCAATATTTTGTTCAAACATCTTGTGAAGACTTGCTAGTAATAAAATAAGACGATCAAAAGTTTAGGCAATTTCATGAGATAGCAAAACTGAAAACTCAAAATAAAAAAAAAGTACTCCTTACATCTATTCTATCAACCTATCAAGAAAGAAGTACCTTACCATTGAACCAAAGGACATGTTTTCCATTTTTCTTCTTCCTTTTATTGTCATATTTCTTTCATGTTAATTTTTTATTGTTTTTATAGGGACATTTTTAACCCTAGACAAAACAACAAATTTTTACTCTATATCTCTTAACCACAAATAAATTCAAGAGGATACTATTAAACGAAAAACAAAACTTGATCAAGAAAATATTAAAATTCAAAAACCACATAAATCAGATGACCATATTACCTCAACCCAGACAATATTTTGCATGTTTGTGTCCCTTAATCGAGGAAATTCTTCTTCCTACTCTAGTTCTTCTTCTTCTACATTATTTTCTCCTTTTCATATGGTGTTCCCTTACCTGCTTTAGGTAATAAGAACTATCATAAAGGTACCATACAAAATACTATTTTTTGTTTTCGGTTTCTACATCTATCCACTTATATTCATTTGCATTCTTCTTATGTTTGTTGTCTTTTGCAGGTCTCTTGTGACCTTCTTTGTTACAATAATAACATATTATTGTTCTTATGAGATTGTGATCGACATTTGACTTTGTTTTTATTTCTTACATGAGATTTCTTTGGGTTTCACTTCTTCTTTGTTTCTCTATAACATTTGCTTCAAATTGGAAATTTGTACTTCTTTCTTTCCTTCTAGATTCTTCATTCAACAGATTGTCTGAAATAGTGTCCATTGAGATTTTCCCATCTGGGACTGAGTTGTTGAGCGTGACCACTAGCGTGTCCCAAATTTGAGGCAACGAACTGAGTAACAAAAGTACTTGCAACTCATCATCAATCTCTATATCTATCGTTGTAAATTGATTAGCAAGATCCTTTAATGAATTTAAGTGCTCCATCATACTTTGACCATCCTTGTAGTCAAGTTTCATCAATCTTCTGATAAGAGATACTTTATTTCTTGGAGTTTCTTTTGAATCATACATTCAAGTTTTGACCACAACTAATAAGCATTTGTGTATGTGGACACATGCTCAAACAAACTTCTATCAATATACTTTCGAATCATTGTAACATATTTTCGATTCAAAAGTTCTTAAACTTTGTCATTCTTACCTTCTGGCTTGTCTTTTCAAGAAATGGACTCGTGCATATCCTTACGGTGTAAATGATCCTCCATCATGGGCTTCCAATAGGAATAGTTGTTTGTTGTCAACTTGAACATGTATCCATTAGTAAAGAATCCTTCCATCTTGTATCAGACCTCTGATACCACTCATGGGTGCAGAAAGGAAAAACAACGACGACTATTTTCAATTTAAAACGGCGGCTATATAACCGCATTTGATGTACACGTAGTCTTAAATCGAAGAGATGAGAAGGCGACTATTTAGCCGCATTCATAAATTTGATTTATAAATGCGGCCATTTACCATAGTTGAATTTATAAATCACATTTACGAATGACATTTAGGGTTTCTTTTCTTTTTTGCTGTTATTTGGGTTTCTAATCAAAGTTCTCAACTTTGATCTTTTCCGAAGAACAGGTCATTATTTTAGTATTTATTTGGATCTCTTGGTGCATCCATATCATACCTCTTCACATTCTTAGTGTTTCATCCCAATCTGAATCTAAATCTGACATGTTCTAAATAAAAAAAAATACAAATAATGGATTGATATTGGAAGGCTTGATAACCAGGAACATAAATAGAAGTCCAAAAAATGCAAATAAAAATTTCCCAAATGAAACGCAAATACACGACGGAGCAAGGCGACAACAACGACGAGGAAGGCATAGTAGAGAGCAAACAAAAACCTTCCCAATGAAATAGTGACCTTAGCAATGGCATAAGAGAAAACATAAGAGAAACGGAAAACATACAAAAATCAATGGTGAAGAGGAAGAGAGGAAGACAATGCTTACTAATGGCATGAAGACAATGCAAAGAAGAGAGAAAGAAAAGAGGAAGCACAGTTAATGGAGGAAGCACAAAAGAGAAACGAAGCTCGAGAGAAAGGAGAGTATGAAAACGTAAGTGGCACGCTTCTGAATTAGGGTAAAAAAAGTTTTAAGAATGAGGCTATTACAAATAGATGCCTTCTTAAATCAAGTTAGTTTCAAAAACACATTAAATAATGGGTCGTTGTTTTAAACTTTTGTACTAGTGACTTGTTGGGAAAATCATAAGTAATTATCCCTCCTTTGTGTAGATACAAAATCGGCACTTGCAAAAACAATAAGCAAAAAATAAGAAAATAGAACAAAATATAGTAATAACAAGTATTTGTAATGTGGGAAAACCTCCTCAACTTGAGAAGTAAAAACCCACGAGACCTAGTCCAAAAAATGTCGTCAGTGGGTTTCTCTCAGTCTATGAGGGTAACACTTAATCTCACCCAACAAGGATGGAATATAATATCTCTCTAGGCTCTCACTAGGATTTTTAATCTCACGCTATGGTGGATATCAATTCTCTCATTTAATATCTATGTTGCTCTTCTCACTTGCTTGCATTTCTCTTCCTCACAAGTTCCCTTTATATAGAGAAGGAGAAAAAAGCTTCATCACAAAGAGATAATAGATAGTTAAAGCTTCTCACATATATAATTTCAAGACATTGGAATGTCATCATTGAATATATTCAATAAATCAATTACCAAGATTTATTGATTATGACGGAGAGATTCTCAACACTTATTATTCACTTTATTATCTCTCTAAGCTCTTAGTGACTTGAGCATTAGAGAATTTTCTATCATTAAACTATCGTTCGACTTCATCATTGAAGCTATGTAGCGCTTCAACGAAAGGTCAACAAAATAGTATAGCTTCTACATTCACGATTCCAATTCATTTTCGGTAATAACAATATTATTTGTATCTTAATGGAAAATACTTATTTTTGTCAAACCTATTCTCTATTGTATATTGGGGTATACTTATTTAATTATTTTTTTTAAGAAATTGGGTTACGAGTGATAAACTTTTCGGATTGTGGGATCTACCCATTTTGCAGAAATAGTTTTACATTTAAAAAATATATATATATATTTTTCCTCCTTTGTGGAAGTGAAACCTTTTTAAGGGATATGTGTCCTTCCAAATTGAAAGAAAAAAAAAAGAGTTTTAAAAGAAAATGATAGAAATATACCGATTTAAGCTGTTTATAATTTTTATTTAATATATTTGTTTTATTTACATGTATATTTTATTTTGTTTTGTTTTCTTAGAAAATAATTTCAAAATCATCACACTTAATTTCTATTATTTTTCTACTCCTCTACTTTTCTTCTTCCTTTTTTATAGTTATTTTAGATTTTTTTGTGTCCCTTGTTCGATTTCAGCGGATGTGTTTCTCAATTTAATTGAAACTTATTTACCAACGTGAAATGTCTTAAATATATTTTAAAAGGCTTATTGTCCTTAGAAGTTTATAATAATTCTAATTTTATTATAGAATTAATATATGACTTAAATTTAAAGTTGATAATCTTATAACCGTTATTTTTAAAAAGAGATTAATTAGTTTAAAATAAAATAAATTATTTATTTTATTAAATAAATGAATAAATATTTTTTTATTTAAAGATGAATAACTACACTTTTTTTTCTTTTGACAAAATATATTATTATTATTATTATAATAACTATTGAAATAAAAATATATTATTATATTTGTTATCATGTTATCAGGTTATTATAAAAATATTTTTTTAAATGATTATAAAATAAATAAATTTTTTATTTTGTTGTATGCAAATATTTTATTGTGTAGGTGATTTTTTATTGGAAAGGATTATTTGAATTTTAAAAAAATATTTAAAGTATAAAATTGTAAGAAATTGAATTCTTTGTTTTTTTTCAAATTTAAACTTTTGAAAAAAATTTAAAATTTAAAATTCAAATTTTCAATTTAAATAAATAATTATTAAATTTATTCTGTTTTAATATTATAAAGGATAATTTAAAAAACGAAATATATACACCAAAATAAAGGAAATCCCTTTGTTTATATTGTTATAGATAAATAAATAATTAGTTTCAATAAAATCTACAAATATTTGATATTTCTCATTTGCATATACTGCTAAAATATTAAATTAGCACACCCTCTGTATATCTTGTAATGTACCCACTCTGTATATCTTTTCATTTAAAAAAAATTGTCGTACGCTTACTGCACCGACATACATAGCTTTGTATTGGTGACGATTGTTTTGATATTTTGCTTTACTTTATCCCAACAAAATATTAATATTTATAATAAAAAAATTAAAAAATATATATTCTTAATGAAAATATAAATAAAATAAAAAATATTAAAATAATTTTTAAAATTAAAAAAATAAAAATATTAATATTTAATGAGGTGTTGATGAAGCAATGTTCAAAATATATTTTTCGTTTTGTATTTCAGTGAAGTAACCTGATAAACCAATTAATTACCACTACAAGCACGGTAGATCTTCACGAAAAGACGATAGATTTTTGTTAAGAATGAATTGTAAAATTAAAAGTACCTTGAAGTTTTGAAGTTGTAATTCGCAGATAAAAATCTTGTCCACCCTGCGCTAGTACCCTGATGTCAACAATCTCATGAAACCAATGCAAGCAGCCACTTCCCTGGACACTGATATTCAGTTGAGCATATGCAGTACAAGAGCAGTTGCTCAAGCACAATTTCTCGCATTCCCCAAGACTAATACTCTTATCATAC
>Ga0123342_1008709_pt1 | contig 12587 bp, 10 predicted proteins | sample Turbeawhitnodule_FD_89960 | JGI IMG/M metagenome (GOLD analysis project Ga0123342, IMG submission 89960) | Root nodule microbial communities of legume samples collected from Mexico - Turtle bean Mexico white nodule | ecosystem: Host-associated > Plants > Roots > Nodule | place: Mexico: Nepantla...
ATCTCTCCCACACACCTCTTCATCTTCTTCCTCCGAACCATCTTCTCCTTTCCCCCCATTTCCATTTTTCACTTTCTCTCTCCTCTTTATTTTAATATTATAATATTTCTGGGTTCTATTTGATATTACTCTTTTAAAGAGAAACTTGCTAGTTCTGATCCTCGAAAATTACCGGGAAGTTCCTGTTGTATCCTGGAGGACTTGCGGAATACACCGCGGATAAGTCCTTACGGACAGTGATTACTCACGCCTCGGGAAACTTTTTTGTTCGTTTTAAAGCCTAATTTACTACCGTTGTCACTTGCATGCATAGAAAAATGATTTGAAAGAAATTCCATTCAAGTTGGACCCGCGTCTTTGAAACCTCTTGTCACATGCAGTAGCATTTTGGAAATTGGAAATTCACTGGTGATTTGCATTCTTCAATTGACTTTAAAATTTGGTGTTGAATTCAAATCACATGTAGTGGAGTACACGGTTTTATTAAGAAAAAAAAAACTTTAAATATTCTTGTGGGGAAGCCGTGATTTGATGATTGGTGAATTGATGAATGATGCAGTGAAAATTAATTGAAAATTTTGAAGCAAAATGGTGCAGTAGAGTCCACGGTTTGAAGACTTTGATTTATTTATTTTTTTGCTTGGTTGCAATTGTGGGACCCGTGCATGTGAAATTTCCTTAATTTGATATAGCTGTCTGTGCAACTCAAAGTCAGGTTGAAAGAGAAACTTACATTCTTAAAGGTCCATAGCTGCCAATGAGGCTCACCTATGGCTCTTCTAGTGATAAGGTAAGAAGGCCGAGAGAAAACATAAAAAAATGGATAAAGAAATAATAAAAGTAAGGGACATGTTTGCTCAATAAATAGGAAATCAAGATAAGACTAAGAGAAAATGAAATGGAAATCTAGAAAAGACAAGGAGTATATTATAACACCCCCTACAAGCAAGTTGAAAAAAATCCTCGTTGAAAAAGAATCCTTAAAGGAGGATTGCAACCCTTTTCACTTAAATCATGCTGCTAACTCTTTTTTTCCAAAATCATAAAAACAACACTTTATGATGTTTCCCAACTTAGGCAATGAACAACACAAAATGAACAATTTGAAAATGGCCATATTTCTTCCCAACAAAACTTGTATAAAAAATGACTTTATTTCCTTAATGTTTTCTTAAAATACAATTGTCTTAATTTTCTTATCTCACTTTTCTTTTATGTTTAATGTAGGTTGATATTTGACCCAGAGTACAAAGTTAATTAAATAAACAGGATTTTGTCCTTGAGTATCATTCAGATATGAGTACAGTGTTTTTTTCTTCTTCTTAGCTAGAAACAATTTGATATTTCCTTCTGTGGGTTATGATTCACATTTCTGTTTTCTTGACATAAATGGGGGTTATTTACCGTTGACAATTAATTGAAATTATTGGGAGGTTACTTACCGTTCACAATTAATTGTTATTAAAGGGAGGTTAATTACCATTAATTGTCTTTATTATTGTTGTTTTCTAGAACCACTATATATAGTGGCTTCCTTCAAGCAATTTAACACACAACAAACAACAACATATATTTGCTTCCTCTCTTTTCATATACTCTCTATTTCTCTTCTCTTGGGTGTAAGTGTTTAACCCATATAGAGAGAATTTGTTTTAGGGCTATTTATATATTAGCCTGAGAGGAACTCACTGTACCCCAGTACCATTATAGTGGAAGTTTTGGCTCTCTCGCCGATGGTTTTTTACCTCTATTTAAAGGTTTTCCACCTAAAAATTTCTGTCTGTTATCATTCTCATTTTCTTTATTACTTTAATTTCTCATAATCTTTGGTTGAAATTATCACGCTTCCGCACAAGATATCCCTACACCTTCTCTACAAAATTGACCAGAAAATGTGAAAGGAAAAAAAATCCACTTATCTAGAGAGTTTTATCAAAAAAAAATTCAAGAGAAGACCAAGAGCTTTTGGATCATTGCTTGTGTGTGAAGTAGTACTTGGATTTTCAATTCAATTGTTCTACTTCTTTGAAAACTCCAAGTGTTTTCTATTTCCTTATTTGAATACTGTAATTCAGAAAGAGGTTCTAAAAACTGTTGTTTTCGCTAAGAGTGTTATGTGTTCTTAAGGGTTCAAGATCAACATTTTTGGTGTGGTTTTGGCTAAGAGTGTTGTGTGTTCTTGAGGGGTTCAAGCTCGACATTCTTGGTGTGGTTTGAATATAGTTTTGATTGCATAGTAAATTCTCACTGGTTAGCTGAGGATTGAATGTAACTCTTGGTTAAGAGTGAACTAGTCTAAATCTCTCTATGTGAATCTCTCTTTCCCTACTCTGATATACTGCTTTATATTTTGTTCTTTGTTTTCTATTGCAAACAGTCAGTTCGTTCGATAAAATAACTGGTTGATTTTTCATAAAAACCTATTAATCTAGTTGAACAGAAAAATTAATTGATTGATTTATAGATCTTTTCACTGAAGTTCCAATATTTGCGAAAATCTTGTGAAAACAATTCACCTCCCTCTTCCTTTGGCCCTACATTCTAACATAATCTTCTCTAAAATGAAAAATTGTTTTATTTTTAACATATATTGAGATTTGAGAGAGAGTAATTTAAAAAATTCTTTTGAATAAAAATCTTGAGAAATAAAAAGTATGTGTAACCCGAGTTTTATAGTTAAGAATTCTTATTGAACCAACTCCCATGTTTTTTCCTTACTCATTAAGAAGATTTGTCATGCCTTCTTTTTGTTATTCATTTTCTCTACTTTCTATTTTTGCTTTCACATCATGCATATTTTGCGTTTACAGAGGAGAAAATCTGTAATTGGAACGCGTTTACAGAAGAAGACAATGTTCTCTCAATTCCAAACAGGATAAAACATTTCAAATTAAAAAAAAGGTAATAAAAGCAAACACAAAACGTGGTCAAGAAAAAAAACGTGTAAATATGATAGGCCATGGTCATCAGTCAAATTAGTCATACCAGATTAAACCGTGTCTAACAGTTATTTTCTCCTTTTCTTTTATCTTATTTTTGTTTTTTAAACTCGGTGGCAACCACCTTGTTCCCCACCTTTCTATGTCGTCAGAGTTATATTTTATAAAGGCAGTAACATTTTTTTTATACAGAGAGATGATGACTATGAATTCAATTTTTAAATATTATTATAAAATATTAACTAATTTTAAAATTAAAATAATTAATTATTATATTAATTAAACTACACACTATTTTATAAATTAAAAAAATTATTGATATTTAAAATAATTTTATTATTAATAAAAATTTATAAAATAATATTTAAATTAATATTTAATCATACTAACTACTTAATATTTTAAATTAATTTATTCTTTTATCAAAAAAAAATTAATTAAAATTAAACAAGACACTTAAGTAGTATTTCAACTCATATACAAACCTGTCCTGGTTTAAGAATTCAACAATTCCAAATATTATATCAACCACCACATAGCTCAAAATTCTTGAACCCTTGATAAATCCCCACTACCCTTTCATACCCCATACATGCATCCTTATTCCTCACTCTTTTACCTCACAAAACCAAAATATCTATCTTCCTTGATTTGTCATCCCTATGCTACTTCCAATTCACAAGATACTCTATTTAAAAAAATAAATTCTTTTAGAAACTAATTTAGAATGTATTAAAATATTAATAATCAAATTTATGATAGTTATTTTAAACAATAATTTAATAATTATTTTATAAATTTGTATTAATAATAAAAATTACTTTAAATATTAATAATTTTTTAATTTTTAAAATAATATTTAATTTAATTAATATAATTATTATTTTTATTTTTTAATTTAATTATTATTTAATGATTTTTTTATGGTATAAAACTATAAGGAAAGTGGTAAATTCTCTTTATGGATATATGATTAGTCTTGAAACCTGTAGAACCAAACCAGCACACGGGTTAATGTTTCCCTTATGCTACGGCTAGTCAAACCTAGAAATAATCAAACGAGTCTATTTGGGGACTTTGTTGTTAGCATCCCGACTCAAGAAAAATTCTCAAATTACTTTTTTATTATCAAAGAGCATGTGATAATTGATTTAGTTTCAATTATATAAAAAAACTTTTTAATTATTTTTAAGTGTTTTCATCCATGGCTGCTCTTTTTCTGCTTTCTTATTTTTGTTTGTTTAATTATTGTCATAGTTTTTTTTTTATATAATTATTAATCATATTGGAGGATGCATCTTTTATAGATTGGTTTAGGCATTTCTGTCCGATCATTAAGAAAAAAAATTCCATATTAAAGAAAGTTTGATGATCAATTTCAAACAAAATTTTATTTAGGTAAAGTATGATATTTATCTTAAATATAAGTAGTTTATTTTTAGTCTTTAAAATAACACATTAAAAATATAACAAGCCAAATTTGGTTTCAATTGTTAACTCAATTATATGATTAACTTTTGTGACAAACAAGGTAATTTGTATAAATACATTTAAGGTACAAAATATGTTAAAATGTGCCAGAATTTTGTCTAAACTAACAATTATATATTAAAGTAATGGCATATCTAGTAACTGGTATGATATGTGTATTAAAGTATGTATTATTTTAGTATTAAGTATTCTCTTTTCTTTCTCCTCATCTCAGATAGAAGAATTTTCTAAGATATCCACTATTGATAATAAACATTCTAGGTAACATAGTCTAATTCAAATAGTTTCTTTAGAAGCACAAAGATTCATGAAGCAATTTGTTTTATTAAATATTAATAGTGAAATCTAAATTTTTGGGGTAGTGGTTGATTTGGGAAATAGTATATTTGTAAGAATTCTTTTTCATCAGCAAAATAAATTATATAATTACTCTGACCTGAATATAAATCTAGAATAAAACTGTACATGATGTACATGTATTTTATATGCAAGGATTATTGATCATTAATTAACTTCTTTATGGTTGGTAACTTATTTCTTTTTCATAAAATAAGAGAAGAAATAGGAAATTGAATTTTTCCAAGTCTACAAATATGAAAAGTTCTAAAGTTTGTAGAATTAACACATTTTAATTACTATATTATTGCTTAATTCTATAACACTAGTATAAAAAACGAAATCTATGATCCCGTATAAAGATGGTAAAAAATAACTGTCGTAATAAAAGAGGTGGGAGGTGGTGCATTAGGGTTTCTACGTTTTGAGGCTCTTTGGGGTGTGTCGCGGAGGTGTGCTAGTCGTGGACAAACAGTTGTCTTACTGTTGCAGTGGTCCCTGCGTCGATCTATGCGTGACGAGTGCGGAGGAGTGTGATCTGCGTGCGACGAGCTTGCACGACGTTGCAGTGAAACGCGACCAACACGGTGGTGTTGTGCGTGGCGCATGACGAGCGGATGTGAGGGGTTCTGTGCATGCGACGATAACGTGTAGCGGAGCATGTCTTTCACTGGATCTTGTTATACTTGGTGTAATGGAAGGAAAGGGTTCAATAGAATTCATAGAAGACTGGATAGGGCTCTATGTAATGGAGTGTGTCTGGATGAATGGGATTCTTATACCTATCAAGTTCTTGTTAAAAATTGTTCTGATCATTCTCCTATTCTTGCTAGTCTTGCTAGTAATTCTTTAAGGAAGGTTAGCAATTTTTGTTTCTTTTCTATGCCGCTTTAGGACACCTCATGTCTAAAGCTTATTCATGATTCTTGGGCTAATAAAGTTGTTTGTTTTCCTATGTTTATTTTGCAACATAAGTTAAAAAGGTTGAAAATTGAGCTCCGAGACTCGAATAAAAATTATTTTGGTAATGTTCACAATGCAGTTCTTCTTAAGCAGGGTCTTCTCCTTGGTGTTCAACAAAACTTAAAGACGGCTAGTCTATCTGATATTGATGGACTTCTCTGTCAAGAAAAGATTTCTAAGGAGGAGAATGATCATGCTCTTCACTATCAATATTTGTTTTGGAAAGAAAGAGTCAAGATGTTATGGTTCAAAGATGGAGATCGAAATACTGCTTTTTTCCATGTTGTGGTCAAAAGGAGAAATAATTCTAGTCGAATTCATCGTCTACGAATTGATAATGAGGTTACTGAGGATTCTAAACTCATTGGGGATCATATTTTGGACTTTTATAAAAATCTTTATGCTAAGTCTATTTCTAATGTTTCAGATACAAGTAATATGGAAGATTTTATTGGTTATTATATTCCTGAGCTAGTTTCTTCTGAGGAGAATATGATGTTGATTAAATGTCCTGAATTTTTGGTAATCAAGACTGTTGTTTTTAATCTTAATGGTAATAGTGCTCCTGGTCCTGATGGTTTTGGTGGTGTTTTCTATCGTTCTTGTTGGGACATTAATGGGACAGATGTTTGCAATGTTGTTCAACAATTTTTTAAACAAAACTAGGTTCTCCATAGAATGAATAGTAATGTGGTATCTCTTATACATAAGATTCAAGGTGCTGACTCCATTAAAGATTATAGTCCAATTGTTGTTGCTAATTTCAAATTTAAGATTATTTCCAAGATATTAGTGGACAAGCTTGCACTTGTGGCTGCTAGAATCATTTATCCTAATCAATATGGGTTTGTGCAAGGTATACAAATTCAGGATTGCATTGGTATTGCTTGTGAAGCTATTGACATGCTTTGTAAAAATGTTAGATGAGGTAATGTGGCTTAGAAAGTTGATATTCTTAAAGCCTTTGACACTCTGAGTTAGAAGTTCTTATTATTAGTTTTGACACCCTTCATTTGTCGGTTGGATTAGTACAATTCTCCGACCAACTATGCTTTCTATCAGAATAAATGGCAGTTTGGTGAGTTTTTTTTCCTTGTAGTAGAGGTGTCAATCAAGGTGATCCTTTGTCCTTTACTTTTCAGTCTTGCAGAGGAAGTTTTCAGTAGAGGTATCTCTAAGCTTGTGAATGATAATAAAATTTTACATATGGCTAGTTCGCAAGGTTATCTCACTCTCATATTTTATATGTTGATGACATATTTGTTTTTTGTAGGGGGGATATTAAGTCTCTTAGAAATTTGAGTATTTTTCTTAAAACATGTGGTGATTTTTCTTGTCAATAAGTTAATAACTCTAAAAGTAGTTTTTCACCATGGATAATTCTGCAAGATTTATCACCAAAATTTAGCGTATTCTTTCTTGTAGTCACAGTTGTTTTCCTTTCAATTATTTAGGAGTGTCTATCTTTGTTGGTGCTCCAAAGTGTCGATTTCTTCAACCTTTGGCTGATAAAGTCGAATTGAAGCTAGCATCTTGGAAAGGTAAATCTCTTAACATGATGGGTCAGGTTCAATTGGTCAATGTGGTGATTACTAGATTTCTAGCTTATAACTTTAATATGTATAAATGACTTATTTCACTTCTTAACCAAGTTGAGCAGTGGTGTCAAAATTTTATTTGAACTAGTGATATTTTGAAAAAAGGCATAGTCACCGTGAATTGGGATACGATATGATCTCGTCTTGAGAATGGAGATTTGAAGATTATTAATCTTCGTCATGAAAATAATGCATATCTTCTTCAACTTGCTTTGAACATTGAACATACCTTGTGTTAGAATTTATGGCCTAAAAAAGAGGAAGGTGAATTGTTTGTCAAAATATTTTCACAATGATTGGATACAAATGAAGTTTTAACAACAATCATAGAAGAAGTAATCAAGGAAGCCAATCAAACAAGGTAATTGAAATTGTTTGCAGAAAATCAATCGGTTGAAAAACTTCGTTTTAACCTGTTGTTTATGGTAGCAGAAATAACAAAATCAAATCAAACAGTTTATAAGGAGTGAGAGAGAGAAAGATTACATGATCAACTTATACAACCATTTGGAGTTTTGTTTGCATATATAGCATCTAAGGAAATTGGAGGAAGAGATGAGGGCGATGGCTGAGTGGAGTGGGGCGAAGGAGGAACAGGAAAATCGGAGAAGGCAGGCGGAGCATCATCATCAACAGTCGACAAAGCCTTGTACAACCTTCTTCTTTTCAAACTTTCCAGAAAATCATGGTGAATTTGAAATGTTCAGACTGTTTCAGAAATGGGCCAGGGTCAAAGAAGTGTTCATTTCTAAACGTTTGAATAAATGGGGTAGAAGGTTTGGCTTTATAAGGTTTTTTGAGGTGGGAAATGTTCCAAGCCTGGAGAGGGAGCTAGACAACTGCTTCATCGGAAACATGAAACTTCATGTTAATGTACCAAGGTACAGGAGGGAAAGGTTTGTGAATACGGGAAATGCTCCTTGCTTGGAGGAGAAGAGTAGAAGTGGTGGGTTTCCCTCTCGAAACTATCAGAGGAAGAACAAGGAGGTGTGGATGGTAAAAAGAGGGAAAGAAGTTATCAGGAGTGGAGTAGGAAAGGATGCTAATGGTTATGTTTTATGTAAGCAAACCTATGCTGATATAGTAAGAAGCCCACTTCGTGCCCATTGGAAAGGGCCTTCTTTTACGACTAAGGCGAACATCTTGCCGTGGATGAAGAACAACATGGTTGGTCGTATGAAGGCAGAGTGGGAACATGAGACTTTGCAGGAAGAATGTATTAAGGGAGGGATGAGCATGATCATAATTCGCTTTTTGGGAGATAATCTTGTCTTACTGACTTCTAAGTCTATCGAGAAAATAGAGGACATTGTGAAATCTAGTAAAGAATGGTTCGACTTTTTTTTTGAAGACATCAAGCCTTGGTCAGAATCTCTTGTGGTCAGCTACAAACGGGTGTGGGTTAAATGCTATGGGTTCCCGATTCACTTATGGAACAAGGAGTGTTTCTAAAAAATGGTAGAGAATGTAGCAACACTGGTGGAGGTGGATGAAGCCTCTTTATCATGGAATAGATTGGAGTATGCGCGGTTTCAAGTAAGAATGTTGAAATCGAGTAAGGTAGAGTTGTCCAAAGGTTTTCGGATTAATGGATGTTTGTATAATATTACATTGGTGGAGGAAGCGAACTATTATGATGGAGTTAAGTCCAGATGCAACTGTGATCTTAGTCTTGGATGGTCATCGGGTAGTGTTTCATCCTTTGAAACTTTTGTGGAAGATTCTCTCTGTTCTGCAAAACTGAGTAGTGAAAGGGGAGGGGATGGAGAAGGTAGCAGAGGGTGGCCGGAGGAAAACAGAAGGGAAGAGAAGGGGTGGTCTATGAATAAGACAAAAATGGATCTAGAAAAGGAAGGTGCAGAAGATCTTGTGTCAGGTCAAGGAAAGTCTGATTTTTCCTTCACAAAAAAAGAGGTGAGTCTGCGGGGGGGAGGGGGGGCAGAGGAGGGGACAGCAGCGTCTGCTCTTCAGCATGTCAATGTGGCGTGTGGGGCTATACAAAGCCCCTTGGTAGACTTAGTAAAAGAGGTGGAGTCGTTTGACTCTTTTAATGAAAGCCCAATGCTATCTGAGGCCCACTTACAGGTTATTGGAACTAAGGCCCATGTGGACACCTACGCTGGGCGTGTATCACTTTCAGGAAAATCTTTTGAAGGCGTTTGTGCAACGAGTGTTGACGGAGGACAACCAGCGACGTCAGAGAGCCCGTGGGTGGAGCATCCATTAAAACATTTGTCCTTGAATGTTAGTAAAGGGGGTGCTTGTTCATCAAATCGAGTAAAGAATTCTCTTTCTAAATCGAGTAGCTGCCGGAAGAATTCGATCAGTGAAGGGTACCAGGGAGATTTGGGGAAGAAGACGGGCGGCGTTCATAATGGCGAGGAGGAACATATAGAGGTGGACGATCGTCAAACCCCAGATAGGGTCCGTCACCTACGTGCGCTATGGGAGCAAGGGGGTCGAACAATCCAGCGACGGTGTCGTTCAAAAGGGGGCACGGGATCGTTACATTCCGGGAACAGATACCCAACCAGGTCACGTTCATTATCCTATGCATTGTCTGATTCTGAAATTGTTGAATGTAATAACCGAATTAGGAAAGAAGTTGTTGAATCCGAATCAGTTAGATTATGGGGTTTAGCCAAAAGGTTAGGTACGACATGCCCATGGGGAGATGATATGATGCTACAAGAAGTGGAGGTGATGGAGGATAGGGATAGACAAGTTTTGAGTAAGATGAAGAAGGGCACGAAATCAGGTTGTCTATGATTTTATCAATTTAAACATCAGAGGGCTAGGAGGAGGGGTAAAAGATAAATATCTTAAGCATATTATTTACAAGGAGAGTGCCGAGTTTGTGTGTTTACAGGAGACAAAAGTTATGAATTTCTCTGATTCTAAATGCTTTGCTTTATGGGGGGATAATAACATTGGTTGGGTACTTAATGAAGGAGAAAATGGGGCAGGAGGTATTCTTTCTATGTGGAATAAAGAAGTGTTTGAGTATAGGTCTCATGTTAAAGGAAGAGGTTTTATAGCTGTATCTGGGATTTATGTTAAAATGAATTGCTTATGTGTTATTGTGAATGTGTATGCTGCTTGCTCGAATAGTGATAAAGCTGTCATGTGGGATGCTCTGTCAACCATTAAAAGTTCTAGTCAGAATGAGGTGTGGTGTTGTTGCGGGGATTTTAATGCGGTTAGGATTATGGAGGAAAGGAAAGGTGTTAGAGGGTTGTCCAGCCAGAAGAAGGAGATTAAAGACTTAAATGAGTTCATTGATAAGAATGTGTTGGTGGAGTTACCTCTTGTAGGCAAAAAGTTCACCTGGTATAAGGCAGATGGGTCTGCCAAAAGCAGATTAGACAGATTTTTAGTATCATTGGAATGGTTACAAAGGTGGCCTACAAGTAAGCAATATGTACTGGAGAGGGAAGTCTCCGATCACTACGCCATAGTGGCCAAATCGTGGGCTAAAGATTGGGGTCCTAAACCGTTCAAATCTATTGACGCTTGGCTTTTGGAACCTAGTTTTAAGGACTTGGTGAAAGGTAAGTGGAATACTTATGAGGTACAGGGAAACAAAATGTCAACGCTCAAAGATAAATTGAAGTTGCTGAAAACCGACATCAAGGAGTGGAACATGAGTGTTTTCGGAAATATTGAGGAGTGCAAGCGCAAAATCATGATGGAAATTGAGAACCTCGATGTCAAGGATGCTGAATGTGATTTACTGGAAGGGGAAAAATTGAGGAGATTGGAGTTACTAAGTCAACAGAAGGTCTTAGATAAAAAGATGGAATCTATAAATAGGCAGAAAGCTAGATCTACTTGGTTTAAGCATGGGGATTTAAATTCCAAGTATTATCACTCTATTATTAGGTGGAAGAAGCTTAGGAATGAAATTAAAGGTGTTGAAATAGATAATCAGTGGTGCGAAGAACCGGAAGCGGTGCGTAGAGAAGCGAAACGTGTGTTTGAACAGAGGTTCAAGGCCACACCTGATTATGGTGTTAGGCTTGGTCTTGTGGACTTCAAGACTCTTCCAGAGGCCATTAGTCTGAAAATGGTAGAGGATTTCTCCGAGGAGGAGGTCAGGACTGCAGTGTGGTTGTGTGAGGGTTCGAAAAGTCCTGACCCAGATGGCTATAATTTTAATTTCATCAAGAGTAATTGGGAGATTCTAAAGGAGGATATCTTGGAAGCTGTGTACTTGTTTCAAGATTCTGGGAGCTTCTCAAAGGGCTGCAATGCGTCATTTATTGCTCTTATCCCTAAAATGAAGAATCCCGTCTTGGTTGAGCACTTCAGACCTATATCTTTAGTGGGAGCTCTTTACAAGATAATCACTAAGGTGTTGTCGTGTCGTATAAAGAAAGTCTTGCATCTGGTTATAGATGATGTTCAGTCAGCTTTCTTGGAAGATAGGGGTATGCTAGACAGTGTCATGATGGCTAATGAGGTGATTGAAGAGGTTCGAAGAAATCGGAAGAGTGGGGTGTGCCTGAAGGTAGATTTTGAAAAGGCCTATGACTCGGTTAGGTGGACTTTTTTGTTGGACATGCTACAAAGAATGGGGTTTCATAGAAGTGGATAAAGTGGGTGAAAGGATGTCTGGAGACGGCTACGGTGTTAGTCCTGGTCAATGGTAGCCCAACAGAGGAGTTCAGACCTACAAGGGGATTGAGGCAAGGAGATCCTCTGGCGTCGTTTCTTTTTCTTATTGTAGCAGAAGGGCTGGCGTGTCTAGTTTGCAAAGCTGTAAAGGAGGATCTGTTAAGAGGTATCAAGGTGGGAAGAGCTCAGGTGGACTGCTGCTTGCTACAATTTGCAGATGATACCCTGTTCATGTGTGAAGACTCCTTTTCCAATGTCTTTACAATTAAGGCGATTCTCAGGGTTTTTGAGCTTGCTTCTGGCTCAAAGTTAACTTTCATAAATCAAAGATAGCAGGGTTAAAGGTAGATCGAAGCAATCTTGAGCTATATGCGAAAACCCTCAATTGCGATATCATGCAAATACCTTTTATCTATCTGGGAATACAGGTTGGTGGTAATCCAAGGAGGTTGCAGTTTTGGGAACCGGTGGTGGAGAAAGTTGATGGAAACCAAGTAGAGGATGCTCAAACCCATGAAGCCCAAGCCCAACAAGGGGTCCAAGCCCAACAAGGGGCCCAAGCCCAACGAATTACTAGGAGCATGGCAAGAGCTTTGGGACAAGAGTATAATAAAATGGCTCTTCTTATTTCTTTTGTAGAATA
>Ga0123342_1008710_pt1 | contig 12586 bp, 7 predicted proteins | sample Turbeawhitnodule_FD_89960 | JGI IMG/M metagenome (GOLD analysis project Ga0123342, IMG submission 89960) | Root nodule microbial communities of legume samples collected from Mexico - Turtle bean Mexico white nodule | ecosystem: Host-associated > Plants > Roots > Nodule | place: Mexico: Nepantla...
ATATATACATATATTTTATATATATATATATATATATATATATATATATATATATATATATATATATATATATATATATTCTCTCTCAGACGATCGATAAATATCAATCAACACAATGATAATTATTTTTTTCATATTGCACTACGACTGTGATTTAATTTATGAAATATAGTGTGTGTTGTGTGTGTGTATATATATATATATATGTATTTGTTTTAAATATTTTTTTAACTAAATTTATTTATTTTATACTAATTTATTATTGTAAAACATTAAAAATGCATCTTTAACTACCACTTTTAACTGTCACTTCATTCAGAGCTGGAAAAACATACATTATTATTGCCCAATAACTGAGCTATTGAATTAGTGGTTGTGATTTTAATTAAAAATGATTCATGGAGATTAATTAATTGATGATTTCCACAGATATTACCATAGACTGAGAGCTCTGTAGCATGAAAGGGCATAGATTAATGAAAGCAATTAAATGCTTTCAGAGGAGTCACTTTACATATGAACTGAAGCATCCAATTATTTGTTGGCAAGTGAACAATAAATAGGTGATGATGATTAGTAACTAAATCATTTGGTGGTGAAAAATATTTTTGAATGTGAAAGTTTCATTAAAGGGCCAAATAAATTACTAGAATAATGCAGATTTTAATTATAGTCAAATTAGCTACCTGTGTTAATTTGGTCTATCAAAGTTTCACTTTCTAATTTAATATGAAATATCTAGCAACCACATTCAAGTGATTAAGATGCCAATGGTGTCTTTTAGAGGACAATATGCAAGTTCATGAAGAATGTTCAATTCAAATTCAAGTCAAATTAGATTATCACAATAATTAAAAATAAAAGCAATGTAGCATTTAACCACTTATGACTTATGAATAACTCTCCAAATGTGAGTGCAATTAACACAATGAACTATATTTTATCTGCAATGTCTTGAATGCTTCTTTTTCAAGTGCATGTTGTTAATTAAAGATGAGAAAATGCTCATTGAAGATAAGATTATAGTGTATATATTTATGCTTGATTTTTTTATTCACTGAAATTCTTTAATATTTAGGCTTTGAATTTGGTGAAAGCAAATCCTAGGTTCCTACTTTCTTTCTATAACATCATTAAGAACTGTTAGCTAATTAATATCCAAACACATAAATTAATAATTCACTCTATAACTTCAAATAAAAAATTCTGAGTAATGACAAATACCTGATAACCAACGTATACCCTCATCAAAGATATAAAACAAAGTGTAAAACGCCCCTAATTAATTTAATGTGTTAGCATACTTGAAAAATTAATATATTTTTAAAATACCCTAATTAATAATATGGTCCTATATAATTAAATAAATTTACCTAGATACGCATGTAATTGGAGTAGCTTTTGTTTTCTTATAGAGAAATCCTTACTGAAAAATGAAAAGGAGACTAAAAGTTGGTTGAAGGAAAAACACTAATTAAGTAAATATTCTAGTTATTTGCTGTTATTTATATTTTTCTGGCTTTTTCATAAGGTAATATTTTGTTTATAAAAGTTTTAGGCATTACTATGCAACTTGACATTTTAACTAGATTGATACCTCAAATAACAACAATCATCTGACATCACATGAAAAAAATATTATCATTAAAAAAATACAAATATATGGGGGGACTAGACCAAAACTCATATGTTAACAAAAGCAATACATAGGTAGACTATACATATTCAAAAAGAATTATAAGAATAGACTAGATGAAAGTTTATTATATTAATAAAATGTTTCTCTATGAATATATCCTAAATTAGCTAACTATCAGCACACGCATTCTCTTTACAAAAAATATGAGTAAACATAAACCTGATTTTTTCCACAGTAATTAAGACAAGTATTCCATCGATTACGAAGCATCCACAAAACATTAGTCCTAGCAGTAAACGCAATACAAACCAAGGCAGAATCACATTCAAGCTAGACATTAGTAAGCCTCATCTTTTGAGCTAGCTTCCTCCATAGCATGTATAACTCCATAAAACTCAGCAACCTCTTAATAGTCTGAACTTCAAGAAACGAGAGAAAGCACCAATAAACTTTCTCATACTCCCACGGAAAATACCTCCACAATTAGCAAGATTAGGATACCCCTAGTAGTCCCATCAATGTTAAAAATTCATTATTTTTACTATACCACTTTAGAATTACAAAAGGTAATATTTATTTTCTCCATCTATTTCTCTCTTCCATTTTCAACTATATGTGTATTTTTAAGCTTCTTCCAAACAAAATTTGACTTTTTTTTCTTTCATTTTTTCATATATAGATGACCAATCTCTAATTATTAATAATAATAAGGAATAAATATATTTTTGTTCTCTATACTATAACATAAAATTGGTTTTTGTCTCTAATTTAAACTTTAGACTATCTAGATCCTTGTAGGAAATTATTGGAATGTGAAATGATTGTTCGTTTTATTAAAAGATTGTTAGTTTTTTTTTCAAGATTCGTTGTTATTTTGATTTTAGACTGATGTGTAATTACTTTCAATTGATTGGTGAAGTGAAACTTCAAATTGAACCAATTCCACATACAGAATGACTCATTCTAATTATTTTCATATTACAAGCACCTAAATGGTCTAAAATTTAAAACAAAGATAAAAAAATGTGTGTTATAATATATAGACAAAAACATATTTAACCTTAGTAATAATGATGTTAAGTTTATCGAATGAAAAAAAATCTGGATATGTGATGGATAAATATTGGTTATTTGGACTGATATCGTCAATTTATTAGTTATATTAAGATATATGATTAATTTGAGCTCAAAATTGAATAAGAGAAAATGTATTGAATTGAATATAGAGATTAATTGAAAATGAGAAAAAGGTGATTTTATAACTGTAATAGGTTTATATCACTAAAAAAAAATCATGAAATAGAAATTAAATTTAGATAAAAAAAAACAATTAGTTACTATAGTAACTAAATTAGAGACCATTTTAGAGACTAATTTTTGGTTTCTAAATTAGTTTCTATTATTGTTAGATGATTTCTAAATTGGTATCTAATTAACAACCAAAGTTTTTGTTACCAAATTTAGAATCTAAATAATTGGTAGTTAAAACCTTGGTAACTAATTAGATACCAATTTAGAAACTATTTAACAATAATAAAAACTAATTTAGAAACATTTTTTTTTTGTTTCTAAAATGGTCTCTAATTTAGTTACTATTGCAACTAATTCTTTTGGTTTCTAAAAATTGGTTTCTATTTGATGATTTTCTTGTAGTGTATATTCGTCAGATCAACTAATTTCTAACTAATGTAATTATTATGTAACTAATATTTGAATTTCTATTCCCTCAAAATTAGAACGAGTAATATTTTTAATACAAGTTAAAAGGTATTCTCAATATTTTTAATTTAGAACGAGTAATACAACTTGTTCATTAAATAAAAGAGAAATAAAATAAAAGTGTCACAAATCTATTAACCAGAAATGGAAACTTAATTAATAAGTTATATTATAAATGATGGAAATTAGAGGAGAAATATTTTCTTGAAATAATTTCAAATATAGATTTTTGTAGAAGTATTTTTTTAAATACATAACATCTCATTTGTATCAAAAGAGGTTTGGAATGCATTTTTACACTAATTTATTACACAATGCCTATTAGAACTAATGTAATTCAATTTCACCATTCAAACCAAACTTTATATTAAAAAACATACGAAAATGCCTTAGTAACTAAATCAATCCAAACATCTGAAATTATAATCTTAACAATTTCAATGCAAACAAAATTCATCAACCTTCCAATACACTTAATCAAATTCTTCTTTAACTAAAATAGTTTCTCTTACCTAATAATTGTTTGATTTCCAAGCAATATAACTCAAGAAGCTAGAAACACAATAAAATTTTTATTGCCATAAGGATATACAACCAAATCAAACAATGCACTTATTAAAAGATGAATTAGTTAAGGTAAAAAAGTTCTCAACTGAAAAAACTGCTAAAAACACTCATAAGTAGAGTCACATGAGTAAGAATACATAGATTTAAATAGATTTAAAGTAAAAAAAAAAAAAACTATAGTGTTTCCAATATGGATCACCTTGGATGAAATTTAACCTATCAAGAACACAAGTTGGAAGACAGATATAGCTTCAGAGAAAGAGCTTTTTAATCGCTTTAAGAAATTGTACTTATCAGAAGAATTGAAAGATCTTATCATGGCCACAAATAGTAGTTACAATAAATATGTTATATCACAATGAGTATGTGTACTAAAAGTTTCTTTGGTTTTGCTATGTGGAGTATACAAAGGAAACAATGGTATGAGTGTTTTGAAGGTTGGGATATATATTAGAGACGTATTAATAGTGTAGGATATTCTTCTATAAAGGACCTATGCTTTGTAAAAGCTGCAATAATTTTTTGTTCCCATCATATATAATTGTTATATGTTTTTTGTTTGATATTTGTTATAAGAACAGCTGTTAGTTGGAAATGTTTTTTGTTATTTAAGAGACCCATATCTTTAGTATTTTTTTTATATGGATTGGGGAATCCTATAAATATTTCATTTAATTTATTCATTCTTTATCAATAAAAAAGTTATTTATTGATTTTTTATTTTTGAAATAAAAATAATGGTTATTTTTTTATCACAAACAACAAAAGATACACATAGAGGATGACCTTGATATTGTGAGGAACAACAAAAGATACACATATGATATCATGACCTTGATATTGTGAGTGGGTTGGAGAAATGCTTGGATTGAATTGAATGGCACTGAACTATTCTAAAACTGAATTAAACTTTAGAAATGATTCAGCAGACTGAAATAAATTATATAATAGTTTAAATGTACTGCAACTAAGTTTAACTGTACAAAATTAATTAAATTATTTTCAATTATTTTAGAATTTCATAAACTATTTAAATTATTATCAAGGAACATATTATTTTAGAGTATATTTTCTAAACCCCTAAGATATAGCTTAATTTAGTTTAAATAGTTTTATTTGTGAAAAATAAAATAAAATAAATTATTCAATTAATATTTTTTAAAATATTTAGTTTTTTATATAATTAAATTTAGTTCAATACCAATTTAGTTTAGTTCAAATATTTTTTAGCAACTTTAATTAAGAGGCATAATTAGGCTCACGGTAAAAAAGAGAGATAAATAAAAACATGCTCTCTAATGTACAAAAATAGAAAACACTTACAATTGATTCGCATTAATTAAAATGATATAGTTTCATTAATAATATTAAAAAGATCTATAATTATGATTTTTTTTCTCAAAATTATTTCTAAATAATTAACGTACAGACAGATTGATAATAACAGAGTTTTAATTTCTAGAAAAATGGACAAATATAACATTTAGTATTTGAGGTAAAATAGCAAGGGTATTTTAGTGTAAAATAACCGAGGCAAAATAATTAGAAATAGTCCTATGAAAAGGATAAAGAAATTTCTAAACAATATCCTATATTACGGGATGAAGAGTATTAGTATATAAATATAAAAATATATTGTATATGAAAATTTATAAGAAATGCAGTGCCATTCAACCAATTAGAACAATTTATTTCTCAATGTAATTAATATTCTAATTGCTAATAAATTGCTGTAAAAATGAAAATATATCGTTGTATGAAGTTAGTTCAGAGAGTATTTTATGTGAAACTTTTTCTTATCAACAATAAAAAAAAAAAATAGTTCAACTATAAATATCACTATTTTTGTTTATAAAAAAATTAAATAGATAAAAATATTTAAGGATACCCTATAAAAAGTTATATATACATAGTCCCAACATACCCTATAAAAATTTGTTTGATAATTTTTTTTAACAAAGAAATGTCAATTTTATTTTCATCCTTTTATCATTTTTTTTGCATCTTTGATTTCCTTTTATCAAATAAGTCAAACTTTCGAACCTATAAACTTTAGGATAGGTAGGGCTAGATTTTGTTTTCTTTTTGCTTCACCAAAAGGTAAATTAACTTAACTTTTGCTTGGTAACCATGGATTGGGTTTGAGAACTCTACTTTATTAGCTATCATATTGCAAAAACAATTTACAATTTTTATATAACCATTTTAAATGATAACTCAAATGTTTAAATTGATTAAAACCTAGAAGAATAAAAAATGCAACATGAAAGAAAAAATTGAATACACAAGTTTAAAAAATTAGATTAAAACATAAATCAAAAGTCAAATTACACCTATCACAACTTTATCGAGTGCTTTTATAAAAAGAAATCATAATATAGCAGCGCAAACCTCTTTAGGTGCTTTTGAAATAGGTTTTTTAGTTAAATTTGATTTTAATTCAGCTCTCATAAGACTTTATTTATTGTAAGTTACATTTTTTAGTGATTTAGGATTGTTAACACAAGTGTCTTACGTTCTGTTTTTAAGATTTTTGTTCATGTCTAGTGGTATACGAATCTTATTGTAATTTTCAATTAGGTAATTATATCTTGAATTTTTGTATAGGGGTTGAAACATCCTTAAAATACTCCAATTTATTCATTTTTTTTTCTCTTTGTTGATAAAAAAAACAGGTAAGGTTGATTTTTTTGATGAATGTTAATATTGATAATGATGACCTTATTGTTTTTTTGAGTTATATATGTAGATACATAACCTCTATTATGTGATATGATCGAAGTATTTCTAAAATATCTCATATTTATTTATTACTTTTTTATTGATAAAAAGTAATTTCATTGTTTTAAAACTCTTATTATATTCTAATGCTAGTTGGGAATAAAATGTATGAGTGATTTTTTAAGAAAAAAAATTATTTTCTTAATCATGAAATGAAGGTAACTTTTTGAAGATGAGGAAGGTAGTTTTACTTGAATGTTTGATATGCCTAATATCCATTAATGCAAGCAATTTTTTATGAAGAATAGTGAATGATGTTGACATAGTAAAATGGAGAAATGAATTTTGTGTGATTTTTGTGATGGTGAAAGTGTTTAGAGGAATTGATGAGTGAGGAAAAAGGTGATTATAGTCAATGGGTTTAAGTACTTGTTTAGTCGGGCAGCCCGAGACACGTGGGGAGGTGTGCCCTTCCCTCTAATAGGTTTGGCGGCAATGGACTTTTAATACATTTCTTGACTTCAAATTATTCTCATTTTATAATAATTCATACATTAATATTTAATAAATTTGTATTATTATTTTTATATAAACACAGTCTACGTAGTATCTAAAATTGATAATTAAAATATTAAGTTGTGCTTGCAGAACTTTCATTGGCCAAAAATTAAAGATTAAGTTGTATTTTTTATTGATTATAATTTTGGATTCTAGTAATGATTGTTTAATAATATTAATGACACTGTTATTATGTTTTATTTTATTTTATTGATCAATACTTCAATAGCACTATTATTAACTTTAGTTGGGTTCTTAAAATCATTACTTTCTTCTATGTAATTTAAAATCATTAAGTTACTCACTGAAATACTAATTAATTCGATTTTTTAATTAAGATCAGATATCAATTTTTGTAAAATTGCATACTAAGCTACCGAAATAGTTACTTGATTTTACTCACCAAACTTTATGGTTACTTTGCCAAAGGAAAATAGTTAGAAGTTTTCTTACTTAAAAATGTTAATTAATTTTCTTTCAAAAATATTAATCACGGATTTATTTCCTTACACTAATCTTACAATAGAAATTAACAAAGGTAGTTTTTAACTTAAATATCTATAACATGTCTATATTTAACTTTATTATCAAAACCAATAACTATGCTCACAAATGATAACTTGTGTGATGAAAAGATTAACTTTTCATTGCTTAATTAATTAATTAATAGTTTACAGGTTGAAATGCAGAGTTATTTCACTAATTTGATAATAATGTACGAGTGCAATGGAATTAAAACATGTACCTTTAACGGTTAGAGTAATTAATATTAGTTTTTCTTAAATTTCCATTCATATTATTACTCAATTATCAACAAAAATGAATAAAAAAACTTGTCCAGACAACATTTTTTTTTCTAAATTATTTCTGTGTTATATTTCTATGATAGGATATTTTCAAATATTATAAAAGATAATTTTATCATTTAGTTATTTTATAACAAGATAAAAATCGCATAGGTACGTCTAAAACTTATCCTTTTAAAAATTTGAATCATGACGAGTCGTTATATTTTACATTTATAGAAATATTTAATGATTTTTTTATTTGTTTGATAATCTGCTCATAGTATTAATAAGTAACTCCTTTAAATATTCATAGATTTTTTTTTTTATTTTAAAAAAATAAATTAAAAAAGAAATAGAAAAGTGTGCCATCCCATATATATATATATATATATAAATATTTGTTATTTATCAATAAAAAATATATTATATATAAAATACTCAAATTACTTCAATTCCTATATATTTGTTATGTAATAAATAATTATAATAAAGTAAAATATATATATAAAAATATACTCTTTCTCATTATATACAAATAACTCTTAACACTCTTTTATATCCTCTAGTCTTGTTTACTAATAGAAGAGTTTCTCGATAACATTTACAAAAATAATTGTTCCAAAATTATTTAATATGCTTTTAAAATCTTATCTACTATTGGATTGAACATATAAATCTCGTACTATCACTACACATAAAAATATGTATATTTCTCATAGCATGAGTGGTAATTATGTTGTTTCACCCATAAACTTGTATGATTGTGTTTTTTTTATCCTACAATAAAACACTTATTCTCTCAATTGGTCCTAATAGATTTATGTTATCATGCACCAAATTTGCGTGCTATCAATACAATCAAGCCTCATGTGTTTCATCAGTTTATGTCATAGCCAAAACATTTATATAATAGTGTAACTAAAAATTGCCCAACTCAAATATTATTAGACAATAACAATTATTCTTATCACAACTCAAGAGTTTTGTAAAATCTCCCGTGATTATACATTTATCCCTTAATCATATTATGTCTTTCATTATACCTACATTTGGTCATCTTTCAAGGATTATCACCTAATATATTTTAATCAAGTTATTGGATCAAGACATTAGTCTCGGTGCGTGAAACTTGCTTTTGACAATTTACATATTATCCAAGCCCATGATTTTAATTGGACTTTTAAAAATATCTCCTCAGTGTCTTTGTTTTTGATAATTTACATATTATCCAAGCTCATGGTTTTAATTGGGCTTTTAAAAATATCCCCTCAGCGTCTATGTTTTTGAAAATTTACATATTATCCAAGCCCATGATTTTAATTGGGCTTTTAAAAATATCCCTTCAGCGTCTCTGTCATTTCATTCCATACAATAGTCCCCCACATGCAACACCAAATTATGTTTTCTTCCTTATTGAACATTAGGAGTATAAAGTGATTATGGTAACATTTAGTTAATTTATGATGTGATCTTCTTGCCGTGGCCCATTTGTCACACATATCTCACACACACCCAATTACCCTACAACTAAAAGTAGATGACTGACTAACTAACTCTTTTGTTTCTCCACCTCTCGTATCTTGTCACAACTGTCCTTTTTATATAAATTATCATGCGTGACAACTCTATTTTATAACACTTTACATGCAAAGAATTGAGTTTGATTTTTCAAAACATGTCATACAACTTATATTCTTCACCACTAACTTCATTATATTATAAGCAAATTTAACAATGTATGCTTATGTCTCTTCAACCCTCTAACTCCAATCATTTTGTCTTTATTTATTGTTTGGTTTTGAAGTTCTTGCATCAATAAATATGCTTGGAGGACAGTTTCTCACTCAAATCAATTTCCCCTATCATGACTTTACAATAATTAACATGCATGACCCAATTACCCTATCTAAATTAAAAAGAATTGGGTAAAAATATTTCAATATTCTAACAATTTAAAGAATGATGACAAATAATAAACTTATCAATAACAAAATCTTTCTAGAGTTTTAAAAAGTTCAAATTTTGATTAAGAAATAAAAAAAATTAGGATTGTAATGTTCATTATTATAATAGGGATATTCTACATCATTTATTTCATACATTTTACATTAATTCACAAATTGATGTAGATATCACTAATATAAAAAGTGGAGGAAGTTCAGTGAGATTTTACATCAATTGGAGTACGTAATCAATGTAGAAAATATTACTTTCTTATCAATTAGACAAAAAAAATGTTAAATATCACTTATTGTCTTCATTGTGGGCAAAATCAATATAAAAAACATCACATACATCTATTATAGCAACAATGTTGCATATGTTGTTTTTTTAAAACTAATTTAGTTTTAAACATGTCATCATATAATAGCAAAAAGATATAAACAACTAGATGATAATACCAACTCTATGTTATTCTTAACTAAATCAATTCTTTTTTTCTTTCTTAAAGTAATAAATACAAAAGTTCAATATGAAAACATAACAACTAATGATTTCCAACATGCAAAAAATACTTTGTTCACTCGTTAATTTCTTTTTCAATTGTTGATATGGTTAATAATTCTTTGTTTGTAAATAGTTGCACTACATACAATATATATTAGTTTTTTAACATTTAAAATTTAAAAATACAAATGAGTTGATTTTTGAAAATTTTAAAGTATGTTATTATTTGGTCCCAAAAATTCGTAATACATGTACATATTATGGTCCACATCCAATACATGATAAATTATTTAGATGTGTGGAATTGTCGTGATTAAAATGGAATATAAGTTAAAGTGTGATTACTCAAGTATTTATATAGTTGTTGGAGGTTCCAAATATGATTTTAAGAGTAAAAGTGTGACACAACATATTGGTGCTTGAATGGGTAGTTTGGAGTAAATTTTAATCATATATGTCTTAAAATTGAAATTTCTTGAACTATCCATTGGTGAAAATATGTGTTTATGGGTTGATATCATTCAAGCAATAGACTACTGCTCAAGCGACATTCAAGCAGTGAGTCACCATTGAATACATCGTTCAATATTGCTCAAGCATTATCCTCGATGCTCAAAAAACACAAAATATTACTCAAGATATCCCTTGTGGCCTGAGTAAAGAAGAGATGAAGGAAAATTTATCTCTTTTAGAGCAAGTGACGCTCAAGAAATAAGAGGTTTCTCAAGAATTAAGATGTGGTGGTGGTGCATAGGTTTTCAGAATGCGAGAGAATATGGTTGCTCACCACTAAGCAATAATTCATTGTTTGAGCAATATCAATCCAAAATCACAATATTCCATGTTCCAAGTATGATTTTAATCACCACTCTACCAATGACATTATGCTTTAATAATCCACAACACCAAATATACATTTCAACAATTGTCATAAGTCACTGTTAACTTTATTGAAATATTCTAATCCCTTAATAATACAACATACTTATGTACAATGTGCAATTATATCTTAACTTCAAATATCTCTACTTCAATTTAACCCAACAACACATGTCACATTTTTAATTGAATAAAAAATGAATAGATAGAATTTAATTAATTCACTCTACTCAAAAGTAGTATGTAATTAACAAAATTGTACATCTACACCTTTAGAATCCCAAGTTATGGTATTGAAACTCTCCAAATTTTAATCCTACTTTAACAACACCTCCTTTTAATCAAAATTCAAAAGAAAGAATAAAAGAAATGATCAACAATAAAAAAAACTAAATATTTAATTTAACAAAAGAAATTGTTTGAATAATCTTGATCTACTAATTGTTATCATCACTTTATTATTATAGTCACTCCCAAGATAACCTTGGAGACAATAACAATAAGATAGTAACACTAACAATAATAACAAATAAATATATAATAATAATAAAATAAAATAATGACGATAATAATTAAATTAACTTAAAAATGCTAAGAATATGTTAATGAATATGGCAATAGTAGGGAAATAAACTAAAATAATAATGAAATAGTTATTTCTTTTAAGTTTTAAATTCTAAAATAATTTTGAAAATTAATCGGTACAATAGTTTCATATAATATTGTTCTATATATATATATATTTATTTATTTTTTATTTTTTTTATTTTTTTTCTTCTTGAATGACCTAATTAATTATGATAATTTATTCACATTTACACACATGGACACATATATAAATCTCACAATCAAAATGAAGAAAAAAAATGGTTAGGTTGGATTTAATAACATAAGTTCATTCTTAAAATTCATGTGTACTTTCTTCCTATTTAATTTCTATCAATAAGATTTCAAAATCATAATTGTGTTCATACTAAGGAATTAACAAGATGAGGTTATAAACCATTTCATTCCACAAATGGTAAGTTTTATCTCTCTTACAAGGATTGCTTAAGGGATTGATATATAATTATCATGTAAACAATAAAGTTACTAATTTTTACAATAAATTTAAACATAAACATTAATTTCTATACTTTATTACATTTATCTATATTTTTCGGATATTTGTAGGAAGGAGATGAACGTACATTCATTATGTTTTTTTCTCACCGTACATTTTAAAGTATATATATATATATATATATATATATATATATATATATAT
>Ga0123342_1008711_pt1 | contig 12585 bp, 5 predicted proteins | sample Turbeawhitnodule_FD_89960 | JGI IMG/M metagenome (GOLD analysis project Ga0123342, IMG submission 89960) | Root nodule microbial communities of legume samples collected from Mexico - Turtle bean Mexico white nodule | ecosystem: Host-associated > Plants > Roots > Nodule | place: Mexico: Nepantla...
CTTATCCACATCTAACCGAAACGGGCTTGGGAAAGAGGAGGAAGAAGGACTCACTTGGTATGAAGGAATTGGACTGGGATACGACGAAGAAAAAGGACTTGGGCTTTGTGAAGAACAAAAGGGAATGTTTCTCATCGAGCTCCCTGCACCATTGGCCAGAGGTGGCTTGCAACCCTATTCACCCAAAACACACAAAACTAAGTTACCATTTGCAAATTAATCACATAAACACCAACAATTGAGAGTTTACAGTTGAAGAGAAAATCATAAGTTCATATAATTCAGTCACAAATGAATCACATTAACACTAACAATTTAGACGAGAGAAACTCCACAAGTCTAAGCTGTTCATGACAAAATCATCAATCACACTGACACTATTTAGGGTGTGTTTGAAATTTAAGCACAAATCAAATTATTTCAATAATATCTAGAGTCACTTTTTTTTTTAAATTGCCGAAAAACGATTCAACTTAAAGATAATTAAATTCTCAGGAACTATCCCTTGTTACACGAGAGGAAAGTGTATATCAAGTTGATTTTTTTTTAATATAAGTTACAAATTTTACTATTGATAAAAAAAAGTTATTTTTATCTGAAAATAATAACGTTATTTTTCAGGAAAAAAAATCAACTTACAAATTTCAACTATTTGTCCAACATCATAATAGAGAGATTGCAAAGAATTATTCAAATAAAATAAAATAGACATAATAATAAGAAAATAAAGTGAACAAAACTCGAGTAATCTCAAGAGATGAGAAAATCATACAATTCATTTCCTCCATTAACAATTAATATTGTTTTACTGGTAAATCCAACAATAATTAACACACAACTATAGAGCATCAAAGTTCGATTCGATTCAGTTTTTGATATATCAACGAACAGAGATTTATCAGTACTTATATACTTTCCGCATCTAAATACGCAGTTAAGGATTAGAAAATCCGATAATTAAGTTAGAAATCTTCGTTTAACAAGAACGATGAGTAACTGAACCTTCTTCCTCGCTTCCACTTCCGAACATCAAATTCGCAATGCAGTATGAACGGAAAGTTAAACGTACCGTTTGATATAGATGCAAAAGTAAGATCCAGTAACGCTGTAACAGTTAAAATGCGTGTGATCCGTTTCAATTTTGATTTTATTACCTTGCGATATGTGGTTCCATCTTCTTCGACGCACCAACCAGCTTCTGCGCAAAGCGCTTTGAGAACTTCGTTGTTGTCGCAGTGCTTCGGCAAGTTATAGTTCCCCTGAGCTCGAAGTCCAGTGTATATTTTCGCCGCGATCGCTCTTCGCCTTCGTTCTCTCCTTCGGTTATTCTCTCTCTCTCTCCACGACGGCTTTCTCCGACTCGCCGCCGCCGCCGCAGCCGCAGCCGAAGTAGCTCCGTCGGAGGCCATTTTCCGGCGATGGAGACTAGCGTGTGCGCGTCGCAGGGGATTTATACCCGAGTATGCAACGGAACGAGTTCACGAGTCACGAGGATCGCGCTTTTCTCCAATTGTCTTCGCTGGATGCGTGAAAGAACGAAGAATCTCATAAAGATAATTTCTGACCAGGAATATTTTCCGGTGCGGAAAGCCTCACTGCAGATTGTGGGGCCAATGTGTGAACGCTGTTGGATTTAATTTTCGATTAGGGATTGAACGGTTGCGATTGTTCGGCACGCGAAAGGGGTGTGAAGTGGGGCCCAGTGGAATGCGAGATGTGACGCGTGGAGGCGTTGCATTCCATGTGGAGTGCTTTCTCTGATAAGCTAATTATTAATGGAAGTGGGACCCACAACTGAAGATCATCAATGATTCAAAACACAATGATTCATCTCTGTAACAAAAATAAGAAATGTATTATTATTACAATTATTTATTTTTTTAATTTGAAATAAAATCAAAACAACTTTTTTTTCTTTTTTTATTGAATTTAATAATTTATGTTATAAGGATAAGTGCATGTACTTACTACTAACACCAACTACTATTATTGTATAACATTAATTAAAAAAAAACGATAAAATAATTATTGTATTAATTAAAAGTATTGTAACTGCATATCAATAATTAAAACTCTCATGTATACATAAAGTTAGTTAATAACATTAATTATATTGATTTCAGATTAAAAATATTTTAAAATTTCTTTGAGGTCAATAATTTGAGTGTGAGAAAGATTAAAATTCTGAAAAGAAAATCCATAAAAAAGTTAATATATCTTCTGTTGCTGAGATTTTTTTTCAGATAAAGTGGAAAAATCTGTACTATGCAGGCTGCATATTGCAGTCACTCCTTACTTGCTTCTTACTTCAGCAAAATACAATTAAATAAATTATTATTTTTTATTTATTTATCTGATTTACTCATTCCTTTCACCCTTCCGAACAAAGAGAAAATAATATTTTTCTTTATTATTTATTTAAGTAATATATTTTTCAGTATATTTCTACGAAGTAAACTTTAAGCCTAACTCAACCCCATAAAAAAAAATCAGCTCAATGAGGTAAGGATTGCACCCACTTATATACACCGAAAAACTCTAATTTCTAGTCGATGTGGGATCTTCAACAACAAATGTAAAAAAAACTAGCAATTTTTTTAATAAAAAGTAGGTATAAAATAAGCATTATTTGAATTAGAGATGTGTAAAGTAGCCTTGTTTAAATGAATAAATAAAATCACGTAAATTAAAATTGATTTATACATTGTTTTTTAATAAAAAAATGATTTCTCTGAAACTAAAATGCACAATTGAATTTTATTTTATGAAAGAATTAAATTAAATTTTTAAGTGTTTATGAAAAATTTCATTCTAATAGAATAATATATAATTAATGTATAAAAGAGTTTTCAAATATCAATGGTTGAAAAGGAATAAATGAATAGAAAATGCAGACTTAATCTCAAAAAAATGAGGCATTTTAAAATTAATAAAATAAATTACTATAATTATTATATTCGAAATACGATGTTTCTTTTCAATAAAGAGAGAAAGGCATAATAAATCTAAAGAATTTTTTTTTTTTTGTAAAAAAACAAATTGGTTACTATTTATTACCAATTATTTTCTGTTAAATAGTTACAACTAAAAAAGCACCTTAACCTAGTCCTGGTCGTACTTAATAATTCACATCGTGGGCATTACTTCACCTCATTTTTGCTAAAATTAGCAAATTATTTAATTAATACTAAGTACATTGTTAATTACTTCATTGTTTGTTTAAATAAAGATGGTATTCCAAATCTTAGTTGATTATAATTAATCATATTTTTTGTTTTTTTGCTTTAACTCATAAAAATAAGATGAAAAGAATATTACATTGTGGTATTCTTTAATTGAAAAGAGATATTATTATGTTTGGTCAAATTGATGACCCTTGAAACTGTCGTCATCGATTTGGACCAAGAACGGCGAAAAGCTTTTCTTTTTCCTTCTTTCTTTTTGGAGTCTTTGAAACTTTTTCTTTTTTCCATATTCTCTTATGTGGGTCCATAATGAAGCTACCAAAAACTCATGGACAATTTCTTCCTCCACCCCATGCTTTCTTCCTGCACCTCCACTGACAACTTTGGTTTTTTCCTCATTTCTCTTCATTAACATTCTTTTTTCCCCTTCTTCTCGATTCTAAAATTTCAAATATAGAATTCAAATATAACTTTGTATTTCAGATATTTTCTAAATTAAAAAATACCTTTCAAATTCTAGAATTTAAAATACAACTTTATTTTTCAAATGATCAAGTTCATAATGTATTTTTCAGACTAAAAAATATCTTTCAAACTTTAAAATTTGAAATAAAAAATTGTATTATGTACATACTAATTTCTAGAGTTTGAAATGTATTTTCGTACTCTAAAATTTTGAATACAAAATTGTATTCCTAATTCTAAGGTTCAGAAGATTTACTAATTATACAATTTTGAAATGAAAAAAAAAACCTTTAGTGTAATTTTAAAATTAAAAGATTTATGGAGGTGCAGGTAGAAATTAAAATAAGTTTTTGTCTTAGTACAAGTAAAGGTTTGGTCTTAGTACAAGTATGCAAAGGAAGTTGTGCTTCCTTTGCATACTCTAATTGGATTTTAAATCCTATGGATTGTATGAGGTTGTTTGTTTAATACTTTCTTGTGTTTGGTTTGGTTTTTCCTTAGTTAATCTGGTAGATGTTTATTGGTAGAAGTATGATAAGGTATTTGTTCTTTATGTATAAAGATTGGACCACCATTGAAGTAGTCCCCATTTATTTATTTTTTATTGCTGATAAAAAAAATTGAGAAACTCATGTGCAATTTAGATGAATCTAAGTAAACCATACAACATAAGTAGCATTAGTGTACTCTTGGATATAGAGGCACAACAACTGAAAACCCTTGCATGATAAGAAAATAATGTGTAAATTTCACAAAATTTGTCACTCGAGGGAATAGATAAAACTACTCTAACAGACTCAACGCTGCTTGTGAAATAAATACATAAAAAAAATTGCATTAAACTACAACTTACTGATAGCTCAAAAATGTTTACATTAGAACTCTTTAAACAAAATCCCATCGAATAAGCATTTTGAGAAACTGTTCCCTGCCAATGTTAAAGACCACACTCTCACTGTCGAAGCAGAGCTTCAGTGCGTCTTTCTTTCTTCCCGTACCCACAGAAAAGAAGGTGAAAAAGAGTTACATTCAGAAGGGATCACGTTACTCATTCACAGAAAAGAAAAATGACAATAGATCATAACCAAGGACAGAATCTTTTTTCGGTTTTTGCACCCAAACTGTTGCAATTCACTTTTAAAATTACTAGAATGAAAAAAAAGAATAACAAAGAAATCATTTTATGAAATCATGTCAAAATACTCAACACGATTTCAGACCACTCAAAATTAAGCATGAAGATTTCTTTAAAATGAAGTTGTGACTACGAGGAAGCACTTCTCTATAGTCGTAAATAAATATTTTTTGCCCATTCTAGTGAATTGCACCGGTTTGGTGCAAAAACCTCTTTTCCTAAGGAATCACTGAACCGTCTTTTTGACAAAATATTTAGAATCTTGAAAGTAGAGAGGTTCATTTCCCCAAGCAACCCATCCAGCCAAAATTTCTCTAGCAAATAGCTCAATACATCGAGGAGGTTTGAGTCCAGGAACGTGCTCCACTAATAAATCTGACCAACATTCAGAGGAAGAAAAATATTCATTCAAATCATGTCTAACTTTTAGTGCAACTGATTGTTTATAAATTTAAAACCACATTAGACAGACAAGGGTACCTGCAATTGGGGGTTTCCTAGAGTAATCCCCGGGAATGCTCATAATCACCCGATCGTTCTTCACAGGTTTAAATTCTGATAGATTATCAGTATTATTTACCTAGAAAGGAACAAAAGGGCACAACTGAGTGCTATGAACAGAAGGAGGATGTCTAATAGTTAGAAGGCTTAATAAATAAACATCGCAAAATCTGACCTTCCCAGGACTATATCCCAAGATAAGGCATTCATATGGCCTATGATGGAAGAGATCTAAATCACAAATCAAGGATCCGTTTTCTTTCACCTGCAATTGACAACAAATTATAACAGCGATTGGAAACACGTCATAAAATTATATGCCAATTGCCAATGAAAGGGGTAGTAATTGAGTAGAGGAAACACCTTTAACCAATAAAAAGTAGCAGCATAGCTGACTCCCCAGGCAGGAAAAAGCTCACTCTCAATGAAAGAACGTAGCTTCTCTCTGTTGGTCACCCATAAGGCTACAAGTGCTCCTTCAGTGTGAGTGAGTTGCTTAATAGGAAGGGATAAAAAATACCTGTTGGGCAAGGTTTGGTACCTACATTGATGACATTGCAATCAAGTTCTTTAAAATAAGCTGCATTTTATGAACCAATTTTTGAAATGAGTAACAGTTATTGAACTCATCAATGAGTCACAAAGCTATTACTGTTTATATTATATATGTTACAGATATATATATCATATTCAATAATGAATTAGGCCCCTCCCCCAAATTCCAAGAAAGAATGAAAAACAAGTTTCAACCCTCTTCATAGATTCATTAGAGAGAAATGTATCCGAACAATAAAGATCAAAGTGAAGCATGCATATCCTTTAAGGCAATGCAGGGATGAATTACACCTCACACGGAAAACTTCACTTTAATAAGACATTATATGATGCATGAAATTTGAAAACATTACATCAATAAAACACATGACTTTTAACATACCTTGATTTCTGGTGGGCACTTGCATTTTCCCAAGGTGGATCCACCATTATGAGGTTGAAACCAGCATCAGCGTGAGCTGCATAAATTAATCAAATAAAAGTGCAATTAAAAATTATACCCTCATTGCTAAACCACCTTAACACAAGCTACCCTAAAAAATGCCACAAAGAATCTTCGCAACAGGGTTGACTGATAAGATCAAGCAATTAAATATTATACCCTCACTACTTGATCACTTTAACACAAAAGGTACAGTAAAAAATGACACAGAATTTCCGCAAAAGGGATTTTGCTGATAAGATCATACAGGCAGTCCAGAATTAGCTTCCATCTAACATAATTCAATTACAGTCAAGGTAACCATTACCATATCATGGAACTTTTGAACATTTATTCAAAGACATAAGAAAGAATGACAATGACACGTAATTAGAAACATCAACAAGTAAGGTTCCTGTTTTTTTTTCATGAAAGTGATTGTGGCATAACAGTAAACGCATACATTTTGGTATCAATGAACAAGACAGTGGCTAAGAGGTACCAAGACATGTAACAAGAAATAAAATTGAGTTTTATATGCAACCATTACCAGGAATTAGATTGCGAATCTGTCCCAGATCAGACTTCCACATATGAAAACAAATAAATATTATAAATGTAAGATACACAGCATTGGACCAAAGTTTAATAAACTAAAATCCTAAGAATCCTCAACAAATAAAGTGAGCCAAAGAAGAGATAACGATAGATACAATCTTTGAAAAGTGAACATATCCCAACTACAACACCATGCAGGTTTTAACATACCATGTAAAAGCAACTCTCCCGAGGCATTATATAAGGATTGCTCAAAATTTCAGCTACTGCATCATCTTGGGTGTCATTAGCAACCACATTATTAAAAGCACGGAGTACCTTCTGTACACATTGCCCACTGGGAAAGTCTGAGAAACCAAAAGAATTACATTTATTATGCAATAAGCTTTTGTTCACCACCTAACTACACACAATCCAACTAACAAAGACTCAAACATTATGCAATTGACAGAACTAACTCAATGTACTAATTAGCCACCACCACAGATAAATTTTTCTACTAATACATAGAAATAATAACATAAAATGAATTGAATTACTCTCACAAGTTAAAACCAACTTATGCACTTCTCTAACTTCTCCAAAAGTTTAACGGCAAGTAGATTTTAACACGAGAGAAACCCAATTAATTTCTTCGCCTATGAATCTCTTCAAATACATTTTTTCATAATGGGAAAATAAAATGAGAACAAAAAAATAAAGTATGTTACTCTAAAAGCTAATATTAACCTACTAACAAAGAAATAGGGAAAAATTATATAAGCTAATCGTAGCATTTCAAGAATGCCATTTTACTTTTTCTTATTTTCTTTTCTTGTAAGTTTTTATGAAAAAATTTAACTACATAAGTCATATAAGTGCTTAAAGAAAAGTGTATCCAAACAACACTTATAACTTTACAACCGAGTCCCATTCCACCCAACACCGTTATTTCATTCACTTTCAGAACAGTTTTTCCTCCATTTTATTAAAAAGTTTTCAAAACAATAGCAAGGTGTTCCTATTTCATTGCATATTTAACTTGTAATTAGTAATAGTAACCCAAACAAGGCATTACCAAAAGGAATGTTGATAGAACAAAAAACACTCACCATCTAGATCCTTCGGGAGCGGGTGAGGGTCAGCGTCAGTGTCACTGACACGTAAGCTTAGCGTTACCTCAAGTTGAGGCGCCACGTGTCCCAAGTCAACGAAAGAGCGTTGACCACCGTCACACTCCCTCGTTGAGCAACTCGATTCACTCTTCAGAGCTTTCAAAGCATTCAACACTTCAGTCGATTTCAGCAAACACTCGTGCGCCGCCAACAGCAGTGGCCTCGCTTCCTGCACAACCCACACGTGCCAACACAATTAATTAATTAATTAATTATTAATTAATTACAGTCACAAATAATAATAAAAATAATAACAACAACAATATACTCCGTTATTACCTGGTGACGCTGTAGAGCGATAAGCTCTCTCTCGTTCAATGGTCGAGATTCTCTGCGTCTCCGTTTCCGTTTCCTGAGAGAGGAAGTAACGGTGGAGGTGACGGAGTTGGGAGTTGTTTGGGTTTTGAAGAAGCGAGAATAGTATGTTGAAGGAGAAACGCTGAATCGGTGGTAAAAACGGTTGAGAACGCGGACGGAATCCACGAAAACGGCGTTTGAATCATCGAAGGAGTATACACCAGATTCGTAAAACGACGAAAGGTTGTGCGAGTTGTGTTCTCCTTCCATGCCTCGAGTCACAGACTCCACGCCTCCTGCGTGTAAGTGCGAGCGTGAACAAATGGGTTGGGCTTTTAAAATTGACCGGACATTGGGCTTTTAAAATTCGACTAGTTTACTGCTTCTTCCTGCACTCCATCCCTTCTTTAGCACCCCTGTAGTAAACTTGATTTTACCATTATGCCCTTCAATAACCACCCCCTCCCCTTCAAAGCACTAGCAACAACACTCCAAACTCCAAAATTCTCGTTGAATCACTCTTCAACCATTAACCTTCTTCATCCAGCATAGGCATTCAAAAAGTTTAGTTACGAATTCTTCAATTATAATTGTTTTAAAGCATGAATATTTCTCTTTAGTTCTGATCACATCCTTGGTTAGATTCTTAAATAGGTTCGGATTGTATAGTTTATAACTCAAATTTTAACACTAAAATGAATTTTGGATTATGATTATGAAATTTAAAAAGTATATTTGAAGTTCTAAATAACTTTTAGATTGTGTAATTATAAGTCAAACTTTAATAGCATAATAAATTTCGAATTATGTATTCTGTAAAACATAATTGAAGTTCTAAAATGGTTTATGGATTTTGTAATCCACAGTTCACTTAATACAGGATTACACAATCTAGAAGTATGAGTTTGGTTCGTTTTGGATCCGGTATACGTTTGGATTAACTAATCTGGAGCACTTTAATATAATCTTTCTCTTCCAGATTATATAATAAGGAACTTAGTCCCGAACCAGAAAAACATTCCATATTACAATAATGCAGAACATAGTGTTCAATTATGGATTGAATAATCCATAATGTTATTTTGAACCCAAAACTGAGTTTCGTATTTTGTAATCCAGAACATGATTGGTTCGCACTAATCGTTACGAATTGTGTGATTCGTTAATTCAGCAGATTAACCAATCCGAAAATAAAGTATTTAAGACAATGGATTGAAGACTTACCGAGAATGACGAGTAAACCATAAAGAACACCACCACAACAACACTGTCAAAACCGCCATCACCATTACCATCACAATGCACCTCGAGAAGGAGCACTGCCACCATTTCCACAATAACAAGCACCAAGGACCTTCTTTATTTTGATGGAAGTAACAATTGGAAATAATTTATATTCACTTACTGAGAATAGTGTATTCTCTCAAAATTTATTTCTCCCATGATAGATACTAAAAAAGAAGATTCAAGAAATGAAATGCGTTTTTTTTTTCTTTTAAAATAGTTAAATAGTGACAAAGAAATTTCTCAATGAAAAAGAAAGTTCATGCAGTGCTCGTAATTTTAATATTCTACTTTAAGTTTTCCATTTTATGTGATTTTTTGAAAACCATTTTAATTTCGAGAATTTTTGGTAGATCCTCCTCACTTGTGAAACCAGAAAAGACAACATAAATTAATGAAACAAAAGCCAAATTAAATACCAAATACAAGACCCTGGTTATGTTCGGATTGACGGTCAGACGGAATATACTGTGAAGAAGATCTGTTGAACTGATCTTCATCATCCAAATCAAAGTCATAGTTCTCTCCATCTTCACTTATGTCGTCCACGATATCTCTAATTATTGATTTTTCATGTTCGCTTAGTGACAACTTTGCATAGGCACAAAATGAAAAAGTTACTCACACTATTGCAACTTTAATTACAAGGACGTGCATCACAACTTGATTTTCTCACAAGCAATGTTTTTCTTCCACAAAACACATGCCAAGCTACACTTTACTCACATGGCTACATAGAGATTCTTTTGGGTACAATGTCACCGAGATTCCCTTGGCAATTCACACTTATATTCATTGGTCGGGTGAATTTAAAGTTTCAGGAACTCTATTTAATAGAGTCCTATCTCATATCCAATTCACACTAAACCACCCACACTCATTTTCTATATTTTTTTTAGTTTTAATAGTTTTAATTTTAAAAATTATTATTATATAAAAAATTAAAAAATTAAAAAATTAATTTTTTTAAAAAAAATCAACTGAATTTGCCAATCGAATTGACAACTTCAATGGAGTGAAATTGTCAATCCAATATCCAATTTTATTTACACTGAAGTTGTCAACCCAGTTAGAAACTTTAATTAAAAAATAAAAAGTGGGAAGATTAACAAATTTAATTGATATTGCCTACACCATTGGTATGTTGGACCAAGAATTGCCCGTAATTTTTTCTAGTTTTGTCCATTTACGTAAATATGAAAACAAAAATACACCATTTTGGTGAAAAAGCCAGAAAAAGTGGAGAGAGAAATAGATGAAGAAAATAAAAATAGAGATTATAGGTGGATAAATTTCTGGACCTAATATATATAAAAGAAAATCTCCAAGAAACCCTATAACCTCTTAAAAAAACTGAACTTTGATCTATTGGAGAACACTGTGAAGAAGAAACTCATACATGGCGTTTCAGAAGCTATTCTCCAAACGTTTGCTTAATAGTTTCAAGACAAACATGTCGTTCGAACGTGCCATCTTTTCTAAAGCTGTAAGGTCTCCGATTGTGCCGCATGAGAGTTTCGATCACAGAGGTTTTCTTTGGCCGTTTTTCCTCTTCCGGCAAATGCCATATCGTTCTTCTCCGGCGAAGCTGCCCGAGTTTCCCACTCTTTCCATCGGACAGGATCTCCCAGAGGCACCCAAAAATATTAACAACAACGCCAGTTTTGCTGATGCGGCGGTGCCACTCACCAGCGATGCGGTGTGGGGAGGTGGAATGTCCTTTGAGGACGTGAAGAGTACGAAGATCGTAAAAATGGAGTTGGTGAAGAGAAAGTTGAAGAATCTCACCGCAGATACGATTCAATACTCTGAGTTCTTGCAGATCTGCGTTGAGACGTGTGAGAATCCCGATCAAGGTGCAGAGATTGCAAAACTATTGGATGACTCCGGAAATGTCGTCGTTTTGGGAAACTCTGTTTTCCTTAACCCGGCACGGGTAATCATTCATTACTGATATTCAGTTTATGAACATAATTTGATCTACCTTAAAAAATTGAGGATCTTTCATCTTATTTATCACTGTTTTCGTTTTTTTTTTTTTTTGGCATTAGTTGTGTGACTATAAATTCAATCTCTAAAACTCTTAGTCTTGCATATAAGAAATTGATATTGAATTGTATGTATGCGGGAATGTGAGGTGTCTAATAGTTTACCATGGATGGAGGTGATGATGTGATCAGTGGCCACTTTCTTGCATGAATTTTAATTTTGCGTGAATAAGAGTTTTGTTATTTGGTGCAAGTAAATGTTTGGTATTGGATTTCTTTAAATTTCAGATCAATCTCGTTCTCCTTTTTCGATTGGTGTCTAGAACTTTTGTTGTGCATGAGGTTAATTACTTGAGTGTGTTAGATTTAGTTTGGGCAAGGTAAGTTGTAGTTAGTTTGAGAGGTTTTAGATAGAAATCGGTAGTTGGGTACCGTGTATAAGTGTTGAACCACTCCTGAAGTGGTTCTTATTTATTTATTTTTTATTGTCGATAAAAAAAAAAATCCATTCTTAGCAATATTTATGTTTTGCCATGTTTATGGCCTTTTTATGTTTGTGTATGGCAACATGATGTTGTGTTTATTTCTTGTCTTCAACTTTGGGATTATAAGTTCCAAATTTTAACATGATAATTATATCAAATGTGTAACTTTTATTAATTTAATTCATCACATAAAGTGTGGGATTTGGATTTGATTGACTCAGTCTTTTTCATAGGTTGGATTTAGTGCATAATATAATGTTGTTTTGATTCTGATTTATAGGTGAAAAAATCACTAGAGCTAATATTAGCAGACAATGACCCTAAAAGGGAGGAGTTTAAGCAAATGGTGAAGCAGATTAATGACAAGGCCATGGCCCAGGTCCAAACTGAGCTTTATTTTGGATTGAGCTTTTTGACCATCCTTACCTTCGGCTGGCTGCTTCTTCCTGCACCTCCATACCTTCTTCTCTCACCTCCATAGATTTTCGTATTTCCAAAAATGCCCCTCTGTAATATTCCGGATTACATAATCCGGAAGTCATTTTTCAAATTTGTAA
>Ga0123342_1008712_pt1 | contig 12584 bp, 3 predicted proteins | sample Turbeawhitnodule_FD_89960 | JGI IMG/M metagenome (GOLD analysis project Ga0123342, IMG submission 89960) | Root nodule microbial communities of legume samples collected from Mexico - Turtle bean Mexico white nodule | ecosystem: Host-associated > Plants > Roots > Nodule | place: Mexico: Nepantla...
CAAATAAAGATCATAAAAAATGTAAAAAGGTATAAATTCATAAATTAGGGATTATTTTATATGTAAATTAGCAATAAATCCTCACAAGTGCCTATATTTTAATATGAAATATTACTGAAATTAAACACTTATCATTGGGCAAAGAGGAAAAAGGTCTTTGGGTGGATATTGTGAAGTCAAAATATGGTTCGTGGTGGTCTCTAGAGTAAGGATAATCGAGATGAATCTATTTGGTGGAGAAACCTTAGGAAAGTCTGTGGACGAAGTGTTAATGCAAACTGGTTCATGGATAACATTCTATGGAAGGTAGGGAACGAAAATAGAATTCTTTTTGGGAAGATTTGTGGTTAGGTAATACATATTTAGTCTTGAACTATCGGAGATTGTATGCTAATTCTGAACAAAAAGGCTTAACTGTGGGGGATTTTGGTGGCTGGCACGATAACCAAGTGTTGGAATTTTAATTGGAGGAGACAATGGTTTGAGTGGGAGAAACATATGGTAGCAAATTTGAATTTGCATCTTTCGAATGTCTGCGTAAAATATCAACAAGAAGATGAATGGTCATGGAGGTTGGATGTAAATGGTAGTTTAATGTGGAATTTGTATATAGTTTGTTACAAAATTCAATAGTGGGGTTAGTTAATGTTTTTCCTTTAAAACTTTGTGGAGTTCAAAAAGCGTTACCTTCAACTTTGCTATTTGTTTGGAGACTATTCCACAAAAAATAGTCACCCTTGACAATATTTTGAAAAGAAACGTTCATATTGCTAGTCTTAACTGTGTTATGTGTGATAGCAAGCAAAAATTCATTAGCCATCTATATTTTACATACAATATAGCTAATCAAATTTGGAATTTGTATGACAATTGACTATGTCTTATCTTAGTGCACCACAAGGACACAATCCTTCATTTTCGAGGTTATGGACATTTTGGTCTAATAAGGAAACACAATCAAATTTGCAAAACTGTTTGGATAGTCACAGTTTGGACTATCTGGACCCATAGAAATGAGATTATTTTCAAAAATAAAAAACCCGACGATTTACAAATTTTCGCTTTGATCTAGATAAAATCTTGGGCTTGGATTACAAATAATTATATGAAAGCTTTCTTCTCATACTCTGATTGGTGTTTGTCTCCAATTACGTGCATCAACTCTTTGGCTCTTTGATTTCTTTTTAGTTGAATTTGAAATGTGGTAACTTGAATCAGGCTATTAAGCCTATATAAAGTGTTCTTTTCAGGGTTTTCAAAATTAATTTGATAGGTGTTTCCAACCCAAAAGCTGAGGCATCTCTCCTTCCTACATGAGGTGTGATGAGAACACAATGAAGGCTTTGAATATGGAATTAAGCAAAAGTCTAAGGCGGGACAACAACGAGGATAAAAATAAAAATGGTGACAAGCTGTCATAAATTGAGAGGGGTAGGAAGACGTTTTTCTTTTGTTCATGAAGAGGTAATGCAGAGTTGGTTAAGACAAACACTAGTATTTATTGTGGGGATAAGTGGACAAGCTTTCCCCTACTAATGTGGAACATGGTTTCATAGATAGGTATGTAGTGTGCTATGTTGATGCGAGTGTAGAGATGTTTTTTCTGCACTATCTTTTTATTTTTTATAAAACGATTGGATCACCCTTAAAATGTTTTATATTTATTTATTCTTATTGCTGATTAAAAAAATATTAAATGTGTCACCATAACCAATTATACATGAAATCATAATGAGTTATGGTGACTCAATATGCACCAACACCATAATGACTATTCAAGTAAAAGGTATAATATTTTAATATAAATGTATAATCACTTTTTCAAACTTTATACTTTAATATTTTTTTATTAACTTTCTTCACAATTATACACTAAAACATAATCTTTTGAAACCTACATGATTAGAAGCCCTTACCACCATATGTCAAATTTCCTCAATAGTGTCCCAAACATGAAGTTCTCCCACAATTGCTCACATGCATGTAATTTATAACTACATCAATTGAAACTTAGATACAGGAAGAACACATGATAAAATATTTAAACTCACTCCAATTTCTCTTCTTTACTTCAGGTATGAAAGGGGACACTACTCCTCCCCTCTCCTATTTCCACTAAAACCCACACATTCAAACATGAAAAAGTATAACATCTTTCTCTACTACTCCCTTAATGCAGAGAGAGTAAGTCGATAACATTTTAGAACTAAGGCAAACAACAATTTAAGTACTCTCAAGCAAATTTCTAGCAAACCTTTTGTATTGCTTCTCATTTGTAATCGATTTTAATATATATATATATATATAATAGTTTAATAGCATGTGACTGATAAAACAAATTATCGTTAAATTTTAAATTACTTTTATACTATATTTGAACTTTAAGCCTAATTCAACTTTATAAAACTTCCTCATAAGATTTGCCTCCACTTTTATTTATTTATAAAGCTATTACAATTTAAAAAAGTTATGTCTATTATAAAATGAACATTAATTACTAAATTATATTTTGATTTAAATAATTAAATAAAAACTAATGATACATTTTGTTATTTTTTACCTTTCCTTTAATTTATCTATATAAAATAAGATATTTTTTCAATTTTTATTATAATATTTGTCTAAATAATACCTTTTAACTTTCGTTTATTTTTATTTTCCTTATTATCTCTCTCATTTTCTTTTTTTTTCCTCATCTACAACAAGTATTAAGGAATGTCATACTTTAAATAAATAAAAACTAAAATAAATTTTAGATGTATACTATTCTAATATATAATTATTCATTTCCATTTTATCCTTTCATTTTAAAAATATTCTCAATGTGAGTAAATTTTAATTTTTATGTTCTATCATATTAAAAACTGTTATATCATGAGTTTTAAAATAATATTTATGAAATCAATAATTTTTTAAACATAAAATTTATTATTGAATGTTCGTAAAAAAATTACACTATCAGTATTGTATATAAATTAATTCCATTTAAATAATAATTAAGTTTTACGTTAACAATATCACAATACTATTAAAAAAATATTTTCTCAGAAATATTAAATTATGTAGAAAACCACCTTTTTTAATGTATATTTATTATAAAATACTAAAGATACTATTGGTACTTATTATTGCTTATTGAAATTATATTTTTAAAATGAAGATCACTTTAAATCTTGTTTAAAACATTCTACTATAAAATGGACTATGTAAATTAGTTATATTGTTTATCAAAAGTTTGTTGGATCATATTCCATTTTTTTTTCCATTTAATTGTTGGATATCCTACACCAATTAGATATTAAAGCCTTTCATTATATATAAGTGGATGCAGATTTTAATCTTATGATCGATTTTATGGAATTGAATTAGATTTAAAGTACACTTCCTAATATGGTTAATATGATATATCGGGATGAGGAGAATTATATCAAACATCAATATACTTTTCCAAGGAATTAATACGTCAACAACCAATTTCTTCCAACTTTTTCATTTCATTTATTTTATGTTTTGAAACAAATTAAATCAATTTAAAAGAAAATTCTTTAAGTTAAAAATGAATAGCAGAGTTCACATAATAAATGCAAAGATGTCTTCCTGTACTACCTGCAATATTTCCAACCGTCATCTCTATCAAGGTCAAGAGAAACTGCTCACCAAATTAATTAAACCCCATCAATCTGAATCAATATGATTTCATATACTCAAATTAGTCTCAGATTATGCTATTTATTTCCATCCATAATTTCACTGGACCACCAAGTCTTTTCTGCTTCCTTGTTTTCAAAATAATAGATTGCAAATTAAATCTTTCAGCACATAATTTTATTAAAATTAATGATAGATGCATTTCTTTACTATTATTATAAAGGTTTTAATAAATTAATATAGAATAAAATTGAAATATTCAAAGATTAAAATTATGAATACAAAAGTATTTTTTTCTATTTAAATAAAAAATTATTAATATATAAATAAATAAATAAAAGAGTAATTGAATACTCCAACTCTTTTACAAATAGTCAACCATATATATATATAAAGAAGATCACAAAAATGTTCATTCAAAATCACCATAAACATAAATATCTTCTCCTCACATTTCACTATTTAGCACTAAAGATATAGATAAAATAAAGTCACCCAACTTATTGACAAAAAAAAAAAAAACTAAAAAAACATCTTTTCTATAATTAGTTAAAATAATTTTATTATTAATAAAAATTTATAAATTAATTTATAAATTAGTATCTATCTTTTTCTTTTAATACTAAAATTTTAGTTACTAATTATTATAAATTCTAAATTAGTCATTATCACCTTTACTAAGAAGAATTTATAATGTTGAAATCTTCTTCTAAATTATTCATTATCACCTTTACTAAGAAGAATTTATAATGTTGAAATCTTCCTCAAACTTTATTTTTTCCATAAAAAGTAAAGCAGACATACAACTATATTTCATTTGCATGGATTTACTCACTCATTAATTATTTATATGTAATACAACTCTGGTGCTAATCTTGGTTTGGCTTCTAACACAAGTGGCTCAGCAAGCATACCACCATTACCAGACTTAACAATGTTGATACTTGATACATTTGGAGGTGCACTCCAAGAAAAGGCATGAATCAACCTGGCCAATAACATCACAGTCATGGTGGACCCAAGTATCACTGCAGGACAACCTCTCCTTCCTGTGCCAAATGTTATGAACTTCAAATCTGGCTCTGACAAAGCAACCATGGATCCATCATTCATTTCATGACGTTCAGGTTTGAACTTGTGAGGTTCATTCCACACTCTAGGGTTTCGTCCAAGTCCATGTCTGCTTAGTAGTACATGGCTACCCTTTGGAATAAAATAGTTTCCCACCATTGTGTCATTGCTTGAGACATGGGGAGGATTAAAAGGCACCACTGGATGAAGGCGAAAAGCTTCTCTAACACAAGCCTTTACGTAATTGAGCTTTGGAATATCTGATTCTTGCACCATCCTTTGCTTACCTACAATCTTGTCTACTTCTTCAGTGGCTTGCTGAAGTATGTGCGGCTCATTTATCATTTCTGCAAGTGCACATTCAACTGCATTGGATGGATTGTCTGCTCCTCCAAACATAAGTTCCTGCATATTATTCCGTTTTTTTTATCAGCAATAAATTAAAAAGTGACATTTCAGCATGTTTCAACTTTTTTACAAGTATCAAGAGGCGTTCATCCCTATAGACTTAGGCTTCTTAATCTTACCTTCTCTGAATCAACAAAACAGAATGCCATAGACCCTTTACAGCAACCCAAACCAAACTGCTCACAGATATCATGACAGTAGCTATAAAACATTCCTAGCATCTTTCCTAATAAATATAACCATAGATCACTACCACCTATAAAATACAAACAGAGTTGGCATGAATTTGGCCTATGCTGCATCAGAATTGGCCGAAGAAGCACATAACAGGCACACACAAAATCATAATAAAAAACTGCATAACATTGCAATCTTCATGAACAGAGAACACTTTGTGACAGTGCATCTACTGCAGCTTCAGTTTCATTGATCCGCCACCGCTTGACTGCAATCCAACACACAGCTCCAACAACGTTATGCAGTAAAAACTGCATAAATTTCAGCAATGTTGCACATTCCACTCGTGACAGCCAATTCAATCTTCATGATGACCTTCTCCTGAAACCGTCTTGTTCCCTTGCACCTAACCAAGTAATTTACTACCTATGTTTGTTCACTGACTTGCCATCTTTGCTTATAACATGCCTGACTTCTCCTCTTTCATCAGAGCAGACCTCTCTACCTCTACTTGTTCCTTTACATCATTCTGACCTTCCTCCATTCATCTCCTTGTCATTCACATTCTCCTTCATCTTTAGCCCCCTCTACCAATTCTGCTTTCTATTCCACTGCAGGGGTGAGATGAATACATGGTTCTAAAGGCAGATATGGTTGCTGGAAAAATTTCACAGCAGATGCTCTGATGAACCTTTGCATTGGAGCAGGATTATCATTGCAGCTGTTCCCAACACAAAGCGCTTGATCCCAGCCTTTAGGCTTCCTAACTCCTCACTCACCTTCTCATAACCATAACACCCTTTGTTTCGCTGCATTAGGAACAGTCAGCAAGGGTCTTCAGCTTCCTCTAACCATTCACATTGCATATTATTCCGTTAATGCATACATTTATGGTTTGTATTTGTATTGCGAAATTGTTGATTCATGTAGAACAGAAAGAAAACAAAAGATGTGACTATAGTTTGTGCCTTAAATTTGGACAGTGTTAAGATTGTTTTATTTTGGAAAAGATTTGTTCTACAACTCCCTTTTTCTCTCACATACACTGTCTAACTGTTTTTATTAATAAAATATTATATTAAAATAATATTAATAATTAATAGAAAGATAATATATATATATATATATATAGAGAGAGAGAGAGGGAGAGAGAGAGAGATGGTATAATTAAGAGTAGATTTACAGTTTATCTTAATATTAATGATTAAGAGTTTTAAAAACGAACAATTATTAAATAGTATTTTTTATTACTTGAAAAAATCCTTGTTTTGTTTCTCTAAATTAAGCATATACAATAAAAATTAAATAATATTTTTTTTATAAGGTATAGTTTTTTTTATACATGGGGAGGTGATGTGAGGGAGCTCAGGTTTGGAGTATTTCTTTAAAATACTCTTATTTATTTATTTTATTATTTATTGATAAAAAAATAAGTAAATCTCATTTTATAAATCTGTTTTTAAGATTAAGTTAGATCTAGACTCTTAATATCAGGATTATTTAATTTTTTTCTAAAAGTTTGTTAGATCTATTATGCTTCAGTTATGTTGTTATTGGACCATCACCAATTTTTGTAAAATTGAATTAGATTTTAAAGTCTTTTTTAAAATAAGTAAATTAGACAAATATATATAAAACTAAATATGTTTATTTTATTAAAATAAAGCACTTTTAGAAAAAGTAATAAGGAGTGATGCATTACTATAGTAAGCGCCTTGATTTCCTTGACGGTCAAAGTAGGAGTATGATTGTCATCTTTGAGTGAGATGAGAACATCAAGCAAGTCTTCTTCAACGCTCTTTGATCCATCGTTCCATTGCTTCATTCTCTCTTCAACCAATGGATCGTGATACTTCTCCATCGTCCTCATTCCTTTCTTCACCATCCTCTTGTGCCCATCCAAGTCAAAAACCCTCAACCACGGCACATAATCAGAAGCAGAGAATGCATAAACGTGCTTAAGCAATGTGAAAATAGCATTCACTTGTTCTACTTCCTCTGATCCAGGACCTCCGTCCATCCTACCCTTTCCAAAGTACCTTGTATCAAAAATCAGTTTCCTCGTCACATTGCAACAATAGTGTTGTGAAACTTCTCTCACATTCACATTGTTGCGTTTGTTGTAGACGTAAAACATAATGTTATCAGCTTCTTCGTTCCTTTTGTCCTGAAACCAGTGGTGCCTGAGAGGGGAGAACAAGTCGTTGACGAAGATTCTCCTCATTTTCTTCCATTGCTCCCCAAAGGGTACAATAGCTATGGTCACATAGCCACTAGACATGATATCAGTGGCCATGGTTAGTGGTCTTGATGCAAACTCAGCATCATGCTTTCTCAAAAACTCACAAGCAATGGAGGGACATGTCACTGGGATTACATGGACATTTCCTAGGCGAACACATGCAATTTCAGTGTTCATTTCTTGCATGAGATCGTGTATCCATCGAAACACAGGTTTGTTGGAAAGCATTTGAGGAAGGCTACCAACTATAGGCCAGGGTTTAGGACCAGGAGGCAGTTTAGGCTTCTCAAGTAGGTCATATCTCAAGGCTTTCATGATAGTAAAGCCACAAATCACAAGAAACAAAGAAATTACAAGGGGTTGAAGGTGCAGGCATAAAATATCGGGGGCGTAATCCATAGGTGCTGGGAATTAACAAGGGCATTGAAAGGAAGAAAATGTTAGGTTTAAAATGGTATGAGTTGCGAGTTAATCAGGTGCTTATTTATAAAGATTGCTAAAAGTTAAGAGTTATACCCCAATATAAAAAGAGAGATAAATATAGCTTTTTTCAATCAACATCAAAAAAAATAATTAACAAAAATATTTAAGATATATTTCAACCCAAAGTTCCAAACAACAAAATATATAAAAAATCATATATTAATTCAACCTATAACTAATCTGAGAAACTTACTCCATACGCTTTATACAGAACTCATAACCATGTGTCAAGGTATTATTTGTTAATAGACATATCTCTGTTACACCTTCACCGTTTGATTTTAAAACAACCTTCCCATGATTCCACAGTCAAATATATTCACAAGGAAAAATCTATGCACCTGTACAGTAACTGTCAAATGGCCATTAAGTATCAATTTTCTGTATTCTATAGTTATATCAAAATTTATTTGCTGATAAAAAAATATGTTCAGATATAATTTTAAATGTCATCATATCAACAATTTTAAAGGAAGGTTGCATATGTGATGTGAAAGTTGTCAATTATGAGGACTACCAAACATGATTTCAATTTGATGTAAGGTCTGAAAGGGTGTAAGGTTTTTCTGGTGGATGGGTAGCTTATGTAGTTTATGTTGGAGGGTTCTGGTTTTAAGCAAGTTATATGGTCGTTGTCACTGTGGAGGGTGAGAGCCTTGATTTTTAAGTGAACTGATGCCAAAGGAATGTCAATGATAGTGGCTTGGCATGGTGTTCTTATAGTAGATTACTAGTGACAGGGTGCTTTTTGGTGCTGTTTTTGTCTGCATTTTATGCAGCAAAAAGCCTGCATCTTTTTGTTTCTGGTTTGTTATTGTTAATCCGAAGATCTTGATTTTTGGGTTATGTATAAGGTTTGGAATAACCGAAATATCCCATTTAATTTAATTTAATTTTTTATTGATAAAAAATAATGATTTTAATTTGATTTTCTTTGTCCCGTTCTTCGAAATCAATTTACCCACAAGATTAATGAAATGAGACTTGTGAGAAAATTCACCCCATGTTCACTCATTAATGATCGGGACAACATGCTCGCTCATTAATGATTGGAGAAAGTCACAAGAAATGTTGCTGTGAAGAATATTATCAGTTTTTAGAAATTTAACCACAATAAAGAGCATGTTAACAACTGTTTGTTTGATTACTAGTTTATGTGGGCCAATCACACTCGAATTCAAACCTTATGCACATAAAGGGTATGAATATATAATTAGAAAGCCATTGATCGAAAATGCAGAAAATGGCATGTAAATTATTAGAGTATGAGATATTGGAAGTTTTTAATATATTTTAAAATGTTATGCTGCCATAATATGGATTAATAGTAATAGCTTATTCTCAGGCTCAGCTAGTAGGATACAACAGTCAATATCTTTAACACGAGCAACCAAGGCCATAATCATTAGCCTCCAGCACAATGAATATCTTGCAATGAATCTGTTATTATGTCAAAGAATTGAATACACTCCTTTAAAAAGGAGAAATATCAGATGAAGAAGTGCATGGATTTTGGAATGATGAAACATGAATTTAAGGATATAACACGATGCAAAGTTAATGACTTCATACCAGTAATATGTAGTTAAACCACCACCTTTTAGGTGAATACTTCATATTTCTTGTTCTATTTTTTATATTAAAATATCATTACTTAAACTGTTTTATTATGAGGGTTGTATTAGTGATAACAGAGCTATGTGTACCGCTGAATGAAAGGAGATTACCCTAAAGAAACATTAAAATCCATGAGAAAGAGCAGTTACAGATACATCAGCCAAAATGGCCAAAGATAATTCTAGCATACCTTCCTCTGTTTGGATATGGATATTGATTGATCAACCAAAGAGTTACTGAAGTACACCAAGATCACCGACACTGCAATGCAGTAAATGCACGTATAACATTAGTCTCTTTGTATTTTTGTTCTTACAGGTTTATGTTCTTACACAGTAATATAAAATATAATATATATATATATATATATATATGTATGTATATGTGTATATGTGTGTGTAGGTTTGAAAACTGAGCACTCGCAGCAGCCAGCGGGTGATTGGAAGTCATGATTAATGTTATTTATGGTAAGTAGTTGGCCCAATTGCCAATGGTCATTCATTATTTATTGAGAGCCTTGTCAGCATACAAAGATAAAAAAGGAAAGATCAACATAAAAATTCAAAATAATAAAATAAATATAAAGAAATTTAAATCTAAGTTAAAGCGGTTTTTTTAAAAATTGATAAACAAATTAAAAGAATATGATGTAATAAATTAGGATATGAAAATGTTAAGTTATATTTCATAAAACCACCCCCATTGAAATGACTTAAAATTAAACCTATTTTGATAATCTAGTTATATTTATTTATATTTTAATATTAAAATTTGTATTTCGTGCAAAGTATAATCAATTAATTAATTTTGTTGAACAAAAGTTTTAAAAGATACTTAATTAAAACCATTTTTCATATTGCTTAATCAAATATTTTTTCTCAACTAAATTTTAATTATTTTATCTCATACTTTTAACCAATCATCAAAATTATTTTATTTATTATAAAAAATAAACTAAAAGATAAAAAATTAAACAATAAAAATCTAACAATTTAGAATCTCTGTTTCGTTATAATTTTTTTTTATCAAACACCCTAAAGTTAGAATTTTAATTGTCTTTAAAAAAAAGAAACTTCTATAAATGAATATATCATTTAAACAAAATTATTTACATTTTTCAAAACAAAAACATTTACATTTTTCGAAAAAACTTAAATGGTAACATTATTCTTTCTTTAAAAAATTAACAAATATTACTATTAGCTCATACAAATATATGACTACTTTCTCACCAAAATGTATCATTCAAAGACTTATCAGATAAGTACTTTTTATTATTATCAACAGATAGACAAGTACTTTTATCTTAATGAACATTAAAACCCTATAAACAAATTTGATCTTCATCTCTCATAATATTTCAGAAAATTTTGATGCAAGTATTACCTAATTCTAATTAAAACACTGAAAACAAATGAGCAAAAATAAATTTATTTTGTTTGAAAATCTAATTAGGTAGAAATGTTCCTTAACTTGCCAGCTACAACGTGATCCAATAAGATTATAAAATAGATGAAGATTGGAAAAGAAATTAAGAAAAAGAAAATTTAGAAAGAGAAAAAAAAGATAAGAAAGAAAGAAAAATAATGCGTCCAAGGAGTCTATTTGTTTAAAAAAAACGCTTTTACATATACACATATAATTTTAACTACTTTAAACATTAATATTTTTATATTTATTTATTTATTAGCTATTATAATGTTGACCACTTTGATATATTCAACATTTTTCCTTTATTTTTGGTATTTTTAGTATTTGAATTCACCAATGGGTTTCTATTTCCTAAGGTATGAGAAACAATTTTGTTTTTTCATGAGGGAAACACGTTTTAAAATAAAATATTATCTGATAGGCTTAAATGGGTAACAAAGAATAATATATATATATATATATATATATATATATATATATTAAAATAAACAATGTCTTAATCCGTTCCTCACACGAAATATATATACAATAATGCAATTAAATAAATTAAAGAAAATTATTTATTTGATGAACAACATAACACTCAAATATGGAATTATTCAACTTATCTACCTTGTTTTAAATGCTCACCTTCTAAAAACAGAAAGTCATCACAAAGAAAATCATGCTTCAAAATAACTTTTGAATAAATTCTTATGTTCAGACAATATGAAATTTTTTATAATTTTTTAAAAGAGAAAAAAATATGAATAATATGAAGAGAAGAAAACAAACCAATAAAACAAAACCTAATCAACTCTATTAATTTCCTCCTTGGCCGGTTGTTAATTAGTCTCATAGCCAAACTAGTCATGAAGACTAAAAGATATTGATATATTGGTCCCATAGCTCATTATGTTAATAAATCTGTATTGTATTGCAACAAACACGTTTTTTTAAACATAAAAGAGTCTACATGTTCACTTACAAGCAATTAATTAAACAAATTTTTTATTTATACTTGTATAGACAAAGTGAGTTTAAATAGTATTTGAGATTGACGGTAACTATTATTGTTGGTGTCGGTCCTCTTTCTTTGTGTTCATGTACTTCAGTGCCTCACTCCCTCATATTTTAACACTTCCTCTTCTTAGCTCCTTAGTGTTCGGTTAGGAGTTAACCTGCAAAGGTTCTCCAATGATCAAGTAAGTACTATGATAAGAGTATATATGATGTATTTGATAAAACACTACAAGAAAATCATGAAATAGAAACCAATTTTTAGAGACCAAAATAATTAGTTACAATAGGAACTAAAATAGAAACCATTTTAGAAACTAAAAAAAAATTTGGTTTATAAAGTAGTTTCTATTATTTTCTATTATTGTTAAATAGTTTCTAAATAGGTATCTAATTAGCAACTAAGGTTTTAGATACCAATTATTTAGTTTCTAAATTTAGTCTCTAAAACCTTGGTTGCTAATTAGATACCAATTTATAAACTATTTAACAATAATAGAAAATAATA
>Ga0123342_1008713_pt1 | contig 12584 bp, 6 predicted proteins | sample Turbeawhitnodule_FD_89960 | JGI IMG/M metagenome (GOLD analysis project Ga0123342, IMG submission 89960) | Root nodule microbial communities of legume samples collected from Mexico - Turtle bean Mexico white nodule | ecosystem: Host-associated > Plants > Roots > Nodule | place: Mexico: Nepantla...
CTCTTTTCGAAATTGGGAGGCCAAATTCTTGGATTTGACAACATAAGAGAACTTTACAAAGAAGATCATGATTTTGCATCCATCTTTGCTAAGTGTGAACATAGAGCACAAGGAGGATTTTATATGTCTGAGGGGTATCTTTTTAAAGAAGGAAAACATTGTATACCTCAAGGAACACATAGAAAACTCCTTGTAAAGGAATCTCAAGAAAGAGGTCTCATGGGCCATTTTGGAGTTGATAAGACTCTTGAGCTTTTAAAAGGGAAATTCTTTTGGCCACATATGAGAAGAGACGTCCAAAGACATTGTTTTAGATGTATATCATGTTTAAAAGCTAAGTCTAAAGCAATGCCTCATGGATTCTATAGTCCTTTACCTTTTGCAAGTGCTCCATGGGAAGACATAAGCATAGATTTTATATTAGAACTTCCTAGGACAACAAAAGGTTTTGATTCAATTTTTATGGTTGTGGATAGGCTCTTCTCTAGAGAAGTGGTAAGACTTCATGGTTTATCTCCAAGCATAGTTTTAGATAGAGATCCAAAATTTGAAGATCATTTTTTGAGGATTCTTTTGGAAACACTTAGAACTAAGTTGAAATTTTCAATTTCTTATCATCCTCAAACGAATGGTCAAAATGAAGTTGGAAGTATAGCTCATTCTACTATGCCTAGGGTAATCATGAGAAACAACCACAACTCTAGGAAAGAGTATCTTTTCCATATCGAGTTTGAATACAATAGGGTAGTTCATAAAACTACTAATATTTCACCATTTGAGGTTGTATATGAGTTTAATCCTCTTTTTCCTTTTAAGTTGTTATCACTTCCTAATCCACAAGAATTTGTTCATAAGGAAGGAATAACAAAAACTGAATTTGTTAAAAAAACTGCATGATAGGATTAAAGAACAAATACAACGACAAAAAAAGAAATATTATGAGAAGTTGCCAAAAACAATAGAAAAACAAGAAGAATGACAACTTAATAAAACTGATTTTTATACAACTGTTGAAACTAATTCATTTGATTTGTTTGATGACTCCTATAGATGGACATTTGATCCAGGAGGACGAGCATAGTTGTCAAAACAAGAACAAGACTGATGTTCGAGATCAACCCTGTAGATCTGAGGACAAAACCTCTCAAGAAGGAGGGGATGATGGACACCATCCAGCCACAAATATCCCCCTATAATGAAGAAGAAGAAGCATTGGATTTGAGGACAAATCCTTTTCAAGAGGGAGGGGATGATGGAAGAGGCCCAAGCACAAACCCACATGCAAGCCCACCAAAGGGTAGATTTGGGCCAACCATTAGAGATATGGCCAAGAGGATCCAAGAAGACTGGAATGCTGCTACTGATGGCAAAGAAACCTTCTTATACATGTTCAAATGTCATAAGCTCTAGTGTAGAGTAGACTTTAAATTCTTGTCAAAATTAACATAGGAACTTTATTTGTAATTTTCTTGGAATTAAATGTGGGCACCTAAAACACCAATCTAGGTAAACTTAGAGTTTCTAAAAACCTCTAAATTTACCAAGGCCGGTCTAGAAGGCCCATGGAGTGGGTGAGTATACAAACTAGACACCCCCCCGTGTGCTCATTTAGGCGCCACTTTTGGAAGGGAATTCATTTGAATTTCCCTCCACTTTATTTTGAATTTTCATCCCTCTAAACACTATAAATAAGAGGGTTTGTCTCATGTATTTGGAAGATTAATATAATAGTGAATAGTTTCCAAATTTGAGCCAATATCACTACTTGTCAAAAATCTCTCAAGGTTAGACTATTGATCTTCAATTTCCATTTTACCAAAGAGAGATGGCCTTACCACTCTCTTTTCACACCTAGCATGCACCTCCAAGGCAACCACACCTTCTAGGAAGGCCTTGACCGTAATCCTCCATTAAGCTTCCGCAAAGTTCACCGACAATCCTCCAAGAATGAAGGCACTCTTCCATCATGATAGGTAGGGAGATTGATTGGTTGGGCCAAATCACTTTAGGTAGGTGAATAAGAAGATTAAAGTGTCTATCCTAGTGGCAAGACACGGGAGTGAGATGGCTAGCAATTTTGGCAGAAATTCACTCATTCGTTAATCTTACCAAAAAAATGAGTCAAGAACCTTAATTTATAGAAGAGAGGGTTGAACATTTTGGAGCAAAAATTTGAAAATTCAAAATAAAACTCTCCAATGAGAAGGTGCCACGAGGAGTCATGCTTTCCATGTTTAGCTCACACCTTCCATGCTAAAACCTCTCCACTACTAGGTTGCCATGTGGACGTCCATGTGCTCCGTGCCAAGGTGATTTTCGTCCTCCAATATACCCTAGACGTTTTAGGGTTACATTGGTCTCAAAGAAGCCCAATTGTTACCACCATAACTAGTCACTTTTAACACTAATTGGACCTATTTTACTATTGGCCCAAATACAGGCCCAAAAACCTATTCTACTTGGCCCAAATATTTGGTCCAATTATTTTATGCTAATAGGCCCAATACATAGCCCAAGAAATCCTAAACAACTTTATACAATTTATTTAAGCTAAAGCTTGACCCACAAATAATGTTGACTAGTTAGCAGAAACTCAGTCTTCTTGTATTCTTCTGGCCAACGCTCTAGTTTATGTTTTGATAAGTTGAAGGTCTTTTTGGATATGTTTGTACATTCCTTCACTCTAGAGTTTTTCTTTTGATTGAGCCTACAAAAATAAGCAAAAGCCCAATTAGACCCATATTTGCAATTAAATCAATAAACAACTTCTAGGTCTTCATCATCCTTATTATGTGATTGTGTGTGGCTGGAGGCTCTGCCATCAGAGGGGGCTCTACCTGTTGATTGCACTCTGACGATCAAGTAAGTACAAAGATTATAAGAAACAAGAAGTAGTAAGTTTCAGTCTTAGAAATAACATACCTTAACTTGGGATCTCAAGTCCCTTTTATAGTTTACCTCTTGTAATTGTTATGATCGATGGCTATAATAAAAGGGGTGAATTGTTCACAAAATATTTTCACAATTACTTGGCTTAGAATGAAACTTTAACAATCAACTCAAAAAAGCAATTCAGAAAGCCAATCAAATTTCCAAACAGAAACAGATAACAGAAATATAATCGGTTAAAATTACGATTCAACTGGTTGTTTATGACAACGGAAAATAACAAACAGATATGGAGAGAAGAGATAGAGAGAATGCACACAAGGTTTATACTAGTTCACTCTATCCAAGAGCTACATCCAGTCCTCAGTCAAACCACTGAGTATTTCATTATGCAACCAATTACAGATTACACACACCACACAAAGAGGTGACTTTGAATCCCACAAAGCCTACTCACCCTCTTTGCACACAACCAACACCTCAAGCCAAAATCACACTGACTTTACAGGAGTTTACAACAGTTTTCAGAGAGTAATATGAACAATTACAAGAACCTAAACATGGATAGAAAACACCTGGAATCACAGTACACTAGAAACCCTATTGATCAGTTCTTTGAATCACAGCAAAGCTCAAAAGCAATCTTGCTAAAACTTGGTAAAAACCTTTTCACAAAGAGTTGGTAATCTCTCAAAACAATCTCAAATCAGAGTATCAAACTTTTCTGTTTCATCAATCTTTTCACGTTTAAAAGAAGACTTGTTTTATATTACTTGAGAAGCTACCGTTGAAGGCAGATTTGAACAACCAAATCAGTTAAAACTGGTTTTCAAAAAACTTTTATGAAAACACACATTTAATCGGTTAAAACTTAGATTTAACCAGTTGAATGGTTTTGATAGTTATATAACTGATTCAAAAAAAAAAATTCGAAACATCTTTGCCAGCTAAGTGACAAAAATACCGATTATCTCGAAACTTTAATCGGTTGTTTTCCCCTTTGCATGGAAAAACACTTAAATCTTTAAAACTGATTGGAATAACCTTTGTTGAGAATCAAGACTGGTCTTACAAAGATTCTAAACCCCAAACCAAAACCTAAACCTAAAACACAACACAACTTCAGGCTTCAAATAGGATTTGATACATCAAAGCTTCACATCTTCAACAGTAACAACTTTCTATCACGAGAATATAATCTCAATTGAAAGCATACTCAACAGAAAAATATTCTGCTCAAGGGCACACCCTCACGATGTTGCAATAGAACGAAATCTTTCCTTCATGGAGTGCATAAAATAATAACAAAATAACCATCTGGGTACCAACTCATGTACCAGCATCAGGGGTCCAATATGTTTACGTAGCCACCCTCAGCATGGCGCTACGTTCCTCTTCTGAATACATGCAACCTAACCTTTACGTGCTCTAGCACACATGGGCTTAGGTTTTAAAAGAAAATGTTTACTTAAGCTAGACCCCCTGTGCACTAAGCACACCCATAGGTCCAAAGCTACCCCTCACTAGCCGCCTAGGTCTTATGCACTAAGGGTTATACGAAAAAAGAACTAATACATACATCTGGGCCTAATCATATGGCCCACCAACTTGGACCAAGAGCCGAGCTGACCTGTCTACGGCAGGTGCTGAGGTCCGACCATCGAGCGCTGAACTCTGAGCGCTGAACTCTGAGCGCTCTAGTCTAGTACACAAGCCCCCAGGCTCGAGTTGAGCTTGCTTAAGTGAAGAGGCTACTTGCTCGCTCTTGGTGGCTTACGTGTCTTGCGGGTAGTGGCGCGACGCACGAAGCGTTTCTAAGGGGACATCTCACCATACTCCACCGTGAGCGTACACGTGACCCTTATCAACAACTAGAAGGCATTGTCGCTTACCCTTCCCAATATTGCGTGTCTTAACGTTCGAAACCTTTCAACACTTCACACTATTTCATTTCTCCCCTTCGAAGCTCTCGCGCCTTTTCTCAGACTCTCTGCTCCTCCTTCCTCAACCTGTGAAATCTCCTTGCCTCCACTCGCTTTTTGAATCAAGGTACCTCTTCCAACACATGAATATGCACTAGCATCACCTGATGTTTTCATTATGATCATATTACCTGTGTTGGGACTGCTCTGTATGCATTTTGTTATGATAATACTGATTGTTATCTCTGTTTAGCTTTGTCATTTTTCTTGAATCTGAGATGCGTGTTGCTTTCATTGCCTAAATGTGTCTATGTATTTGTTTGTTGTTTTTGGTTTTAGATACTCTGTTGTGATGGATTACCGAACCATGTACCCTTGGGCTCCTGAGAACCTCCTGGAGGAAACCTCCATATACACCTCTTCTGAGCAGATAGTGCTTTATATGAAAAGCGAACGCCCCAAAAAGTGTATCTTGGGTAGGGAAAACGATAGTGGTCTTAAGTTAGTGCCATGCGAGGAGGACGAACTTGTTTAATGTGACGAGTCCTTGGACCCTGATGGTCATTTTTGTTACTTTTAGACCACTATTTTCAAGAAAGTTCTTCTTCGTCTATCCTTGTATAATTTCAAAAAAGAGCTCCTTACCGAGATTAATGTCGCCCCACTCAACTACATCCAAATAGCTGGGCATTTGTTCGGGGGTTTTTCCATCCTTTGTACCCACTTCGGCCATTTGTCATATGTAGAGGTCTTCTTGTATTTCTTTGAGGCCAAATGTTTGGGCCGCCAATTCTGGGTTTCTTTCAACGGGGTGGCTGGGAGAGCATTGTTATCGCTCTTCCAGCATTTTTATAAGGGTTTCAAGGGTAAATTTTTTAAAATACGTTGCAACAAGTGGGACCCAACTCTTTTAGATGGGTTCCCTTTGTACTGGCCCCAGAAACCAAGCTTCCAAGGTGCTCGATGCCTAGAGGGCATGCCACAGCGGGACCAGGAAGTGTGCCTCTTCTTCTCCAGTTTAAAGGTGGTTTTTGATACAACCACCCTCATAAGCAAAGAGTTATCCCAGGGGAACTAAAAACATATATTGGTATCTTTTCTTCCTTTACTCTTACTGATGTTGACTTACTTATATGCTTGTTGAACTTCTTCTGTTTTCTTGCAGACAGTATGTTGGGTAGGCTCAACAAGAAAGACTTGGCAGCTATAACCAAGAAGATGAAGGTAGCTGCCCAAGCTCTTCCTGCTAAAGACCTGAAGCTAAAAGTTGATGTTGAGGTCGCCCCTGTTTGTACTGACAATGAGGAGACCTACTCTGAACCGATCTTCAAAAGGAGGCGAAAAGCCATCGTTGAACCCTCCGAGCTCTCAATCTCAGACGGGCGTTCACCTTCACCGCAGGTTGCTCCGCCAAGCCCACCTCCTCCTCATGACATGGTGGTGGTGCAAGAGTGTGAGGGCACGAGTGCTTCAGAGAAAGGACTGTGGGATCCCAACTTGGATACTACTTTCTACCTTGAGAAGATCCTGCCGCCCACCAAGACCAAGGAGAAGCTGAAGGGCCTGGAGGAAGACGACTTGGTGGAGCAGGCTGTGAGGCGGTTGGGACAAGCTGATAGTTGTCGTTTTGCTGTCAAATTAATATGAATCTAGCGTAGACTTGTCTAACACTAGAGAAATGATAGTATAATTGTGGCCAGTTGACCCCATGTCGTCTCCCAACGAATCCAATAGTGTTTCAGTTAACCGAATTCAAAATCTGTCTACAAGTAATGAAAAGTTAGTAATAACAATAATAATATAAAGGGGGTTAAGATAGTTATGCAGAAAATATAAAAGAGAATGAAATAAAAAATAAAAAGAAGTTGATCCCCAAGTTCTTTCACCATTGAATTCTTCACAAGTTCTCTAAAGATTAATCTTTTCTCAATCCTCCAACAGAGTTAAACCAGATTGAACATGCGTCAATCTAATTCAACTGTAACTCACCAGTAAAACATGCGTCTACTGGTTTAATCAATACCCACTTTGTTCCATGCGTATACTCCATGAGAATGCTTACCTCCTCTCTCTTGAATCATGCGCCCAAAAAATTAATTAGAACGATGCGAACTAACTAAGAAACCAAAGTTTAAGACAAGGAAGACTCTCAATCATCTGTTCAAGTACAACCTCTCACAAAAACTAGTTTTTCAAGAGATTAGACAATAAAAACAATTGTTATAGAGAATTGAAAATCGAAACTTTTATTGAACAAAACGTCAGAACTCAATGTGAAATTACAAAGGAATCAACCAAAAAGGTTTATCCTTCCATGCAGAGGCAAAACAAAAGAATTACTAAGAAGAAAAAACTAAGAAAACCCTATGAAGCTCTCTCTTTTCTCCTTGATGCTTGTGTCCTTTTATAGGTTTTTCGGCTCCAAGATCTTGGGAAAATATTGTAGTTTATATTTTGTTAACAGTTTCCAAATTTCCATCTTTCCAAAATTCTTGTATTTTGCAGAAGATTTGCTTCCAATTCTGTTTCTGGGATATTGTAGATTTTATTTTCTCTTTCTTCTCCTCATAATTTGTTTCCTGTTTTGGTTCAAGAAGCAACTTGGACTTTTGCATATTTGGCCCATTCACAAAGGTAGATGCTTTCTCCGGATAATTTACTCTAAAAACACAAAATTAACAATAATAATAGTTAAGGCCCAAATAAATCCAATTATAAGAATATTAATTAAAACAATAGATTTATTTATTATTATAATCCAATAATCTATGAATAAGGCTAATGAGTTTGAATAAATATATGCTCATCACAAGCCTTAGCCACAAACAACCTAGCAATTTCCAAGCTGAGGGAGTGGAAAGGATTGGCCAAGAGGAAGTCTCACGAGGTCACCGAGCTCTTGCAGCAGGTTGGGGGTCTCAAGCAGGAAACTGTTAGGATTGATGGCTCGAACAAGAGGGGGGTGAATTGTTTATAAAAGATTTTCACAAATACTTTCCTTAGAATGAATCTTTAGCAATCAATTCAGATAAGAAATTCAGAAAGCCAATCAAATAGTCAAACACAAACTGGTATTAGAATTTTAATCGGTTAAAAGAACGATTTAACCAGTTGTTTATGACAGCAAAAATATCAAACAATTATGGAGAGAAGAGATAGAGAGATTTACACACAAGGTTTATATTGGTTCACCCAATCCTTGAGCTACATCCAGTCCTCAGTCAAACCACTAAGTATTCCACTATATAACCAATCACAGGTTACAAACACACACACCACAAAAAGGTGACTTTGAATCCCACAAAGCCTACTCACTTTCTTTGCACACAGCCAACACCTCAAGCTAGAATCACACTGACTTTACAAGATTTTACAAATAGTTTTATAGAGTGTAATATGAACAATTACAAGAAACTAAGGAAGGGTAGAAAACACCTGGAATTACAGTACACCAGAAACCCTATTGATCAATTCTTGAATCACAGCAAAGCCCAAAGGCAATCTTGCTAAACTTGGAAAAACACCTTTTCACAAACAGTTGATAATATCTCAAATTGATCTCAAATCAGAGTGTAAAACTTTATCTCTTTCGTATATCAAACATTTGAAAAAAGGATATATTTATAACCTTTGAAAAACTACCGTTTAAGGCAGATTTAAGTAATTGAAACAGTTAAAACAAGTTTTCAAAAAGATGTTAAGAAAGCTTACATTTAATCGGTTGAAACTATGATTTAACTGGTTGAATGGTTTCAACAGTTATACAACGGATTCAAAAAACAGTTTCAAAAACTCCTTTGCCAGCTAAGTGACAAAAACCGATTGTCTTGAAACTTTAATCGGTTGTTTTTCCCTTTGAATGGAAAAACACTTTAATCTTTTAAAACAAATTGAAATAAGCTTTGTTTGAGAATCAAGACTGATCTTAAAAAGATTCTAAACACCTTAACTAAACCCAAACCTAAAACACAACACAGCTTCAGGCTCCATGAGGATTTGAAACATCAAAGCTTCCCATCTTCAACAGAAACATGAAAGCTTCACGAAGAGCTCTAGTGATCGCAACAAGAGGCTAAGGCTCTCCTGAATGAAAGGCCCAAGGAGGCCTTAAAACTATCTAACAAGAATGCGGAGCTTCAAGCCGAGGTGGAGAGGCTGAAGGAGGAGCTGGCCAAGAAGAATTGGGATTTGATCCAGAAGGGAGAGGAGATGGTGAAAGAAAGGGAAACCCTTACAGATGATGCCACAAACTCTTACATGGCGGGCTTTGAAGACGTCGTCGCCCAAGCCTCAGGGATCTACCCTGAGATGGATTTCGCCCAACTTGGCTTGGGCAAGACGGTGGTGGATGGGCAACTTTTGGATGAGTAGCACATCTTTGTAGCCAATTTCCTTTTATAGTCTTCAGAGCAACTTTAACTTTCTGAACTCTTGCATGTATATTAATTTACTTATTTAATCTTGTTCTAGATTTGGCTCACCTCGACTAGTATATTAGTGATGCATGTCTTGGTAAAAACGACTAGCATACAATTAATATCAAGTGGTAATATAACTAATTAACTTAACAACATAATGCATCAATCGAATATGGGAAATCACAATGCTCTTGTAGAGCTAACCTGTGCATGAGTCATACCATTGATTGCGAATAATGTCTTGCTTGCTCGGGTGTTCACTGATCACATGAGCAAGAATTTGGTCCTTCGATCCTTCGAATAGGACTTGTGTGCTTGGAAGGGTTGTTCGTTTTCTGCATGCACCGTACCCCAACATTGTAGGTGACTTGAGTATCTGACTTGGGTGTCAATCTCTGAACCATGTCTACTCTTAAGTAATAGCCTCTCTTCGCTTGGAGTATCTAACTTGAGTGTTGAATTACATACCAAATGTACTCTTTACACATTCGTGGTGCACTGCTACCCCGCAGGGTTAACCTTAGCTCTGCCTTCAGAGCGCCCAAGCTCAAGTGGTTTCAATGATGCCGAGGTGGGTCGCATTTCCTGTCTTTAGCTACACACTCTTAGTTGTAGCTAATCGTGGCCTAGTACTTCTGGACTCAGAATCTTACTGAGAGGAGAGCATACTACGTCATGGTGGATACTTAGGGTGCCTGAACTCAAAGTCTTACCGAGACAGGTTGACTTTCTGACTTAAGCCAAACAATCTTAGTTATGGCTAAACATGATTCTGGGCACCTGAACTCAGAATCTTACTGAGAAAAAGTCGTCCCATCAGGATCACCATGAACTTCAGAACACCTGGACTTGGAATCTTACCAAGAAAAGGTCACCTTATTTGTAAACAATCCGCCCAGAATGCCTGCTCGATTATTCTACCAAGGCAGGTCGCCTTACCTGGCACAATTTCAGAACGCCTAAACTTGGGATCTTCCCAAGGGTATGATTTCTTCTTGCGCTTAGAGTATCTGACTTGGGTGTTGGCTCATACGCCAAGTCTACTCTTTTAATGACTTTGGTTGGAGTATCTGACTTGGGTGTTGGCTTTCACGCCAAGTCTACTCTTCAACACCGAGGTAGGTTAGCCTACCTGCCTTCGGCCAAACAATCTTAAGCCAATTAAGGGTGTCTGGACTCATAATCCTACTGAATTGTACGAGCATCATGTCACCTAGACCTAGAATCTTACCAGGGGAATAAGTTGCCTCGTTTAATAATCAATCATGCACACTTTACGCTTACTCAGATAAATCACATGTCAAGTCGCCATATCGTGTGTTAACAAAGAATCCTGGCAAATCATCTTTCAAGAACAATTTTTCATTGGGCGACCTCATTAAAAAACCCTCGTAAGGGAAAAATAGTGTCCCCATAATTATTCAAATTTTTCATAAAGACACAATATATCAACTAAAATAAAACTTGAGGTTGGCCCCATTCCATGTTCGGGGTATGGCTCCACCCTCCAGAGTCTGGAGCCTGTAGGCTCCGTTTTTTAGTACCTCCACCACGCGGAATGGGCCAGTCCATTTGGGAGACAACTTATTCTCCAACTGGTAAGGGTGAGCCTTTCGCATTACCAAGTCGACCACCTGGAACTGCCGGGGTCTCAGCTTGGTCTTTTACTTCAGCTCCACCCTTCTCTTCAAGGCTTTGGCTTTGACGCGTGCTTGCTCTCACTCCTTGTCGAGTAGGTCTAGGTTTGCCTTCCTCCCTTCGTTAGATTCTTCCATCAAGAAGTTCTGGAATCCTGGCGAGCTCTCCTGGATCTCTATAGGGATCATGGCGTCTGACCCGTACACCAAACTAAAGGGTGTCTCCTTCGTGGTGGACTGGGGAGTGGTCTGGTAGACCCACTAGATTCGTGGCACCTCTTATGCCCAGGTCCCCTTAGCTTTCTCTAACATGCTATTCAAGCCCCTTAGCAAGATTTTGTTGGCGGACTTGACCTGGCCGTTCGTTTGGGGATGCTCCACCGAGGCAAACACATGTTTGATCCCAAGCTCTGTGCACAACTTGCTCAACTGCTGACTTGCAAACTAGGTACCTTTGTCTGACACCAAGTGTCTCGGAACCCCAAAACGACAAATGATGTTTCTCCACACGAAGTGTTGAACCTTATGGGCGGTTATCTGCGCAATTGGTTCAACTTCTATCCACTTGGTGAAATACAAAATTGCCACCACAAGGTATTTCATCTGAAGAATCGCCAAAGGGAATGAGCCTAGGATGTTTATTCCCCAAGTATGGAAAGGTTAGGGGCTATGTATTGATGGCAACTTTTCGGGGGGTGCATGATGTCAATCAACATGCTTTTGACATTGTTCGCATCGCTGTGCATACTTCATGTAGTCTTCCCTCATAGTCGGTCAATAGTACCCTGCGTAAGTGACCTTCAAAGAGAGAGATCTCCCTCCAACATGGCTTCCATAAATGCTATCATGGAGCTCTGCCATGATACGGGTACAATGATCCCCACTTACACAGGTGAGGACAGGATGAGTGTAGCCGTGACGGAACATCATTCCATTGATCAGGGTATATTTTCCTGCATTTCTTTTGACCGCCTTCGCTTCTACAGGCTCTGCCGGGAGCATCCCTATAGAAAGATAACATTGGTATGGTGTCATCAAGGTCCAACGAGTCTTCTCCCGACAAGCGATAAACACTTATCCTAGGCACCTTCAACGTTTCTTTTATCAATGATTTGTGCCCTCTTCTTTTTACTGAGCCGACCTCCACATGTCTGACCTCTGCTGCCCCATCAAGGTCCAACGAGTCTTCTCCCGACAAGCCATAAACACTTATCCTAGGCACCTTCAACGTTTCTTTTGTCAACGATTTGTGCCCTCTTCTTTTTACTGAGCCGACCTCCACATGTCTGACCTCTGCTGCCCCATCTACAGAGGTCCTGGGTGACTTGAGGGTCTCCTGAATAACTGACCTCTGTCGTCCTCCCTTGCCTGAGCTCGCCAATTTAGCCAGCAGGTCTGCTCGGGCATTTTGCTCCCTTGGGACATGCACCAGTTTGAACATGGGAAAAGCTTCCCCCAGGAATGTAACGTATCTCAGGTACGAAGCCATTTGTGGATCTTTAGCCTGGTACTCACCTGTGACTTGCCCGATTACTAGCAGCGAGTCACTTTTCACCAACAAACTTCAAGCGCCCAATTCCTTGGCCAACAACATCTGATGTGATTCCAATAGCACAATATGAATGATTCTTGACATTCTTAGGAATCAACTTGAGTTGGATATGAGATAGGCACTTTTTGATAGAATTGGATCAAGGTTCTATGTTCAAGAACTCACC
>Ga0123342_1008714_pt1 | contig 12582 bp, 9 predicted proteins | sample Turbeawhitnodule_FD_89960 | JGI IMG/M metagenome (GOLD analysis project Ga0123342, IMG submission 89960) | Root nodule microbial communities of legume samples collected from Mexico - Turtle bean Mexico white nodule | ecosystem: Host-associated > Plants > Roots > Nodule | place: Mexico: Nepantla...
TTTATCTAAAGAAACTATACTCAAAATTGGAGTGAGCATTGGAGAGCTTTTGAGCCTTCTTCTCTAGTCTTATCTTGAAGGATCCATGGTGTCCTCAAGTGGCGGCAACACTCTCATCTAGGAACAACCACACTTCTAGTGGCGAGATCATTCATCATTCTTCCATCTTCATGAGCATTCTCTTCTCCTTCCTTTCTTCGCTTGTTAATTTCCTTGTCTTAGCTTGTTTCCTAGTTGTTTTGGTTAGGCAATTTCAGCTTGTTAATGTGTAGCTACGGTTCATTTGTGTTCTTGGCTGTTCTTTATCTTTTCTTCTTCAATTCCAGCATTTTGATTCGGTACCTTGCTGTTTTGTTTTGTTAATTAGTGTTTTTGCCTTTCCTCCATTTCTTTTGGTTCAATTTCCGGAGAACCCACTCAAGATAGTATTCAACTCGGCGTGTACGGGCACCTCATGTGCCTTGTCTCTTAGGGCAGCTTCCCCCTGGGGTTCTCCTTGGTCAGCCTCAAGGTATTCCTTCAAGAAACCGTCCTTCAACAGCTTGACCAACTGGTAACCTAAGGCTATACACTACTCAACGTCGTGCTCGAATCCCTTGTGGAATTCACACCAAACATTCTTTCTTGCCCCCAAATTTCTGTTAGCCTTTTGGGGGAACCTCAGCTTCACGGCCACCATAGGTATGCTTATCAGTTCCTTGTATGATACTCGGAACTTGGGACAAAACTCCTCTTCCTTGCCCCTCGCCTTGAACTGGTTTTTCCTGTACGAAGCGTGTCTTGTTTTTGCCTTCTTCCCGGTTGAGGTCTCATTAACCCTTAAGGGTTGAGAAGCCTTATTAGTCTCCTTCGACTTAGCTAGCCGAGAATGTGAACCATTGTTTCTAGCCACCACTGCTTCTTCGGCGTTGATGTGGGCGACTGCTCTTTGTCTGATCTCAGAGAAAGTCTCTGCCGGATTTTTGATAACGGTCCCGGAGTGACCCCCTGTTCAAAGGAGGAGACCATAACGTTCTCATCGTGAGTTTGGAGTCTCATAGTGAAAGCCCAAAACTTGTTCAAATAATCCTTCAATGTTTCCCCTTCCCTCTGACGCACATTGAAGAGGTCATACAAGACTGGGGGTTTAACTCGATTGGCATAAAACTGCTCTCGAAACAGCTTGGCGAACTGTGCAAAAGAAGTAATGTGGTCGTCCGATAGTCCACTAAACCACTGTATCGTTGTACCTGTGAAAGTACCCCTGAACATCTTGCATCGCACAACATCTGGCCCTCCCGAGATGATCATATGGGCATTAAACGCTGTAAGATGACTTTCGGGATCTTCTACTCCCGTGAAGGTGATCTTGGGCATGAAATAGTGCGTGGGCACTAACTCGTCCATGATGGCTCGTGAGAAAGGCTCAGGGCAGTCTCTCTAAGGTGGGTTTGAGTCTCGTTCTCTCAGGAGATGTCGATCTCGTTGTTGTAGATCTCTATGCAAATCCTCATTGGTTTTGCGTAACTCTTCTCGTAATCTTTCTTGCTCCTTTCTGGATCGTTCATTGGCTTCTCGTAGCCTTTCGTGCTTCTGTCTGGACTGCTCATTGGCTTCCTGGAGATTTCTAACTGTCTCCATAAGTTGCTGCAGTGTGAGAGCCTCACCTCCTTATTGTCCCGATGGCACTTGTCTTGCATTTCTCATCTTCGTCTAGAAACTCGAACTCGAATGTCGATAGGATCAAGTTTTAGCAGGCCCCACGGTGGACGCCAAATGTTCCCGTTGGTTGACTCTCTCGTCGAGTTGACTGGGTTGGATGCCTCCTCTTAGATATGCCTCAGCTGGGTATTGACTCGTGTCTCCCTATTATCTATAAGCACATGCAACTGGTTCTTAGTGTTGATCAAGAGCTTTGAAGAATCCAAATCCAAGGTGTTTGAAGAAAGGCTGGTATTGTTGCTGTGTATGGGTGAGATCTGGGTAGATTAAAATGTAATCCACTCCTTGTTTGAATCCATAACCGATTTGATTTGAAACCTTTTTAAAATGGAATGTTTTTTTTAACTAAGTGAAAAAAACCCTGTTGTTTTATCGAATTAACCAATTGTTTTGTTCTTAGAAGGTTTTGAAAAAGGTTGAAAGCTGTTTGACTTGGTTGACTTTACTGTCAAACCAAATCAATTGGTTGTTTCGTGTTTTCAACCGATTGTTTCTTTGAAAATCCTAACAGAATTCAATTCTAATTTGTGAATCTCTGTTAAATAATTTCTAACTGAATGCGCTCCTATTTTAAATGTTTTTAATTATTCTTTGGAGTATAAAAAGTTAGTTATACGCTCCTGTAAAGTAAGAAAAAACAGTTTTGAGAAATCATAGTGCAAATTGAATTTCAAGTTTTCAAGATTCACATCAAGCTTTGGATTTTCAAGTGTGTGGAATAGGGTTGGGGTGTACTTCTGATCTTTAAGCTTTGTATTACCCAGGTGTATTCTATTCTCTTCTTCCTTGATTATTGTATTTCTGTAATTGGGTGTAACTGCAGAATCAGAGGGTGTTCTGATTTCTTTGGATTGTTGTGCCAAAAGGAGTGTGTTTCTTGAAGGGCTCAAGGTCACTCTTTTGGTGGTTTGTGTTGTAATCTAGTTTTGGTTGCATAGTAGAAACCTAGAAGTTTCTGGGGACTGGATGTAGCTCTTGGTTTAAGAGTGAACCAATATAAACTGCTTGTATGCATTTCTCTTGCTCTGATCTCTTTTATATTCTATTTTTAAGTTGTTTCAAATTCTACTGGTATAAACAATCGATTGAATAGAAGAAACAACCAGTTGTTTTTCTGTGTTTCACTTTAAAACAAATTGTATTCTTGGCTAACTTGGTTCCTTTTCTGGATTTCTTCACTGAGTTTCATTAAACCTTGAAAATTAATCAAAAATATCTTTTAAACAATTCACCCCCTTCTTGTTTAAAGGCCATATATTCTAACACTTAGTACAAAACAACTTTATTATGGGTTTCAGGCCCATTAAGTAAATTGAGCCAGCATCACGACCTTGACACACGACCTGCTGTCGAGCTGACCTCTGCCCTACCAGAGAACTGAGCTGTAACCAGTCTGAGACCGAACACTGAACTCCTACCCAATAAAAAAACCTTCTTATCAAAATTTCATTATTTTTGTACGAAAATTATCAAGTTACAACCCAACTGATGGAGGTATCATTCTTTTCAACTAAAAGCATATTATTATATAGAGAACAAGATATTGTTTTTATCTAAAACTATACATGTTCTCAACAAACTCGATATTACACTCGGTGTTGAATATGATGCTTCGTTCTTGATGAGGATTCACCCCCAAAATGCAAGAAAGAGAGAGAGGAATGGAAGCTGATGAACCTTAATCATGCACCAGAAGTGACAGAAGTGTGAGAAGAAAAGCAAAGACTGAGGAAAAAGTAAAGTGAAAAGGTTATTATTTCACACATGTGTCTTAAAGCAATTACAAATAGTGTATTTATAAGAAAAAGCTTTGCCTAAACAAGGGGTAGAAAAGAGAAACCTAACGTGCTTATGTAGTAAAACAGGCCCAACTACTTAAAACAGAAAGGCATAAATAAAATATTTTAACACCCCTCTCAAACTGAGAAGTAGATATTTTTCATTCCCAGCTTGGACTTCAAAATGCAGAACTGTGGAGAAGTGAGTGGCTTGGTCAAAATGTTAGCAACTTGCATAACAAAGGTGATAGGTAGTAGTTTTAGAAAACCTATATTGAGCTTTTCACGAACCAAATGACAGTCAATTTCAATATGCCTTGTACATTCATGAAAAACTTGGTTTGAGGCAATCTGAAGTGCATATTGGTTATCATAGTATAGAGTTGCAGGTTGGGTGGCAGGAATGTGAAGATCCTGTAGAAGGTAAAAAATCCATTGCAGCTCACATGTAGTAGTAGCCATTGCTCTATATTCTACTTCAGAGGAACTGCGGGATATGGTTTGTTGCTTCTTCGATTTCCATGAAATAAGGGAGTTCCCTATAAAAAGGGAATAACCTGTTACTGATTTTTTGGTGGTGGGCAGGTTGCCCAATTAGAGTCGCTAAATCCACAAAGGGTAAGAGTGTTGTTGTGTGGAAAGAAAAGGCCATCACAAGGAGTGCCTTTGAGGTAGCGAAGGATACGGGAAATCGCTTGTTGATGAGAGGTGGTGGGGGCGGAGATGAACCGTCTGAGATTATGAATCGCAAAAGTAATGTTTGGACGAGTGCTGGTGAGATAAATGAGGCGACCAAGTAATCGTTTGTATTCAGAGGTAGCGGCATTATCCAGGGGAGTTCCTTGGTCTGGAGAGAGGCGGGAAGTGTGGGTTATTGGAGTAGCCATGGGTGCATAGTCCAACATTCAAGTTTCTTGAAGAAGATCAAGGGTGTATTTGCATTGACTGATGTGTAGGCCAATGTTGTTACGTGCAACTTCAAGTCCCAAAAAATAGGTAAGATTACCTAAGTTTCTGATTTTGAAGTCATAGCGAAGGGCAGCAGCGATGGCATCAATTTCCTCTGTGTCATCGCCAATTAAGACAAGGTCATCAACATAAACAAGGATTGCAGTAATTTTATGGTGAGCGTATTTAAGAATAGAGAATGGTCAACAACAAAAAAGGAATATTTGTCAGAAAAGAAAAGAGGAAAGCTTGGCATACCATTAGCAACCAGCTTTCTTAAGACCATATAGAGAGTGTTGATGTTTGTAAACATGTTGGGGAGAGGGAAGAGAAAGGCCAAGAGGAGGAGTCATGTAAACATCTTCATGAAGCTCTCAATGGAGGAAAGCATTATTAACATCAAGTTGTTTTAAAGTCCAATTTTTAGTGGTGGCAACAACAAGAAGTAAACAAAGGGTGGTTAATTTTGCAACCAGAGCAAAGGTATCTAAAATGTCCAAACCCTATAGTTAGGTGAACCCCTTTGCATCAAGACGTGCTTTATAACGATCAATGGTGCCATCAGAATTGTGTTTAATTTTGTATACCCACTTACAACCAATGGTTTTCTTCCCTGAGGGAAGAGGAGTAAGAATCCAGGTGTTGTTAGTGGTAAGAGCTTTAAGCTCAACTTGCATTGCAGATTGCCAACAAACGCTTTTGGAAGCCTCATTGTAGGAACGAGGTTCATGACTAAAGTTAATAGAAGAAACAAGGGTGTGAAAAGAAGAAGATAGTGAATGATATGATAAGTAATTATTTATTGGATAACGTTTACTTACAGTAGTGTGGACAGTATGAAAGTCTTCAAGATATGCAGGTTGGCGACGATGTCGGGTGGATCGAAAAGGAAGATCAAGCTGAATGGTGGGTGATTGAGCAACATCTGGTGGCTCTATTGCAGCATCTAATGGCTCTGTTGGAGGTGTAGTGCTGGATTCAGGATGAGGAATAGGCACCTCAATTGACAGTGTATAAAAAAAAATAAGTAGGGTTATATTCATTAGGAACAGGTAGAGATAAAATGTGGGGGCCCCTAGTTAAACAACAACCCAATTTATATGGAAAGTAGTTTTCATGAAAGATTACATCCCTAGATATCTTAATTCTATGATGCTTTAAATTCAAGTAGATATAACCTTTTGTGTTGTGCGGGAGCCAAGAAAAAACAGATCTATCATCCAACTTTTTTTGGTGTGTAGTGATAAAGCTAGCATAACAAAGACAACCAATTTTTTTTAAGAAAGATATATCATAACGTTTGCCAAAATGCTTTTCACAAGGAGTAAAGTTTTTGAGCAAGGGAGTTGAAATAGAATTTATTAACAAAACAACGTGGTTAACATTTAAGGAAGATTTGCTTGAAAAAGTAAGGCGCGAGTAACATTTAAAATATGTTGATGTTTTCTTTCAACAATGTCATTTTGTTGTGGTGTTTCAATACAAATAGTTTGATGTATAATTCATTTTGAAGCAAAAAAATGAAACATAGAAAATGATGCACCATTATCAGTGTGAATGGTTTTTACGGTGGTTTTGAAACTATTTTCAATAAAAACCAAGAAATTGATTATGTGGTTACGAAGTTCAGATTTATTGTGCAACATGATAATCCAAGTATAATGAGAATAATCATCAACTATAGTGAGAAAATAGCGAAAACCTTGCATGGAAGTAATGGAACACGGTCCCCAGATATCCATATGTAAAAGATCAAATACAGCACATTGTTGAAAGGTAATTTCCTTTGTTTTGCACGATTACAAGTATCACATATATGCAGGTCATCAACAGTAATAAAAGGAAATTTTTTTCTTAGGGCATGTAATCTTTCATGAGAAGGATGCCCCAGTCTATAGTGCCACACAATTTTATCCTTGATATTCCAATCAATAGAAGGAATATAGGTGTGTGGTGTAATTTTTGAAAAAGCAGGTAAAGGGTTAAGCAGATATAGGCCAACAATGGCTCTAACTATACCAATCCTCTTGCGGGATAGATTGTCCTATATAACACATTGAGTAGAGTGAAAGTTAAGGTGCATCTAAGATTAAGAGAGAGTTTAGAAATAGAGATCAAGTTTAATTGAAACTGAGGTACATACAATACATTAGTAAGGTAGAGTTTTGCAGACAATTTTACAATACCAGAATAGGTGGCATAGACAGCTTGACCATTAGGAAGACTTATTAAAATAGGCTCAATTTTAGTGGAAGTAGTAAAGGCATTTAAGTTATGGCAGACATGATCAGTTGCACCCGAATCAATAATCCAAAAATCTTTAATGGCAGATAAAAGAAAAAGAGATTTACGAGTTGAAGATTGTTCAGTGTTGGTGATCACATCTGCACAAAAAGTTTCCACCTGGTTGATTTGTGCTTGAGGAGTGTGATCCCCAGTGTTTTGTTGGCGCAGGATGTCAGTTAAGAGCTGACACTGTTCGGAAGTAAGGTGAATATGTTTTGTATCATGTTCTTTAGGGAAAGACTAAGAAGAAAAAATATTAGTAGTAATAAGATTGTGTACCGGTGGTGTTCTATTATTGAACTTGTAACCAGGAGGAAAACCATGCTTTCTATAGTAGGTAGCCACAATATGGCCAGTGCGATTGTAGAAGGTACAAAGCTTTTCAGAGAACATTTTTATAGTCTTTATATCAGCAGTAGGAAAACCATGTTTATGAAAACATACAGCTTTAGAGTGACCAGACTTACCATTAAAGGTGTAAAAGATATTACTAGGATGAGTAGTACGACTATTGTTCAAGCTATGTAAATTGGGAGTAGGCACAACAACAGATAATTGCCATTCTTGTTGTACAACCAAAGATTTTTTTTTGGATATAGGTGGGATGGGGTCCATGAGCAGAATATGTGAGCAAATATTGCTATACTGATCATTAAGCCCTCTTAAAAATTGCATAGCACGGTCCTCGCATTTTCGTTTATTTATAACAAGATTAACAAAGCAAGAACACTTTACAGGGCAAGTACAAACAAAATTAGGTCTGAAATTTTCGAACTCATCCTAAATAACACGCAATTTTGTGAAATATTTAGTAACAGACATGTCACCCTGGCTTAAAAAAGAACCCTAAAGTTGTAAATTAGAGATACGGGAAAAATCACCTTGAGAATATCTAACTTTTAAATCATTCCATATATCGAAAGCCACATCCATCCAAATAACACTTTGCCTAATAGGAACAGAAACCGAATGTACTAACTAAGAGATGACCATATTGTTACACCGTGACTAAGCCGCGAACGTTGGATCATTCTTTGGCGGACATGGGTGAGAACCGAGGATAAATTCTAGTTTATTCTTGACACTGAGTGTTGTAACGAAAGATCGACTCCACGAATGATAATTGTTGGAGTCAAGAACAGGCAAAACTAGCGAGGCAACAAAATTCTTGCTAGGATGTAGCTAGAGGAAATTATGTGTTGATTGCTCTGAAGAAGATATCGATGTAGGGTTTTCATCAGCCATGACTTGGAGATCAAGAAACAATCATAAAACGTGCAAGAAAGAAAAACGAGAGAAAGAAAAAGAAAACGAAAAGAAGATTATAGCAAGAATATCGAAAGAACGAGGAAGAAACAAAGAAGCGCAATCGAGCTCTGCATATGAAAAGCTCTAATACCATATTACACTCGGTGATGAAGATGATGCGTCGTTCTTGATGAGGATTCACCCTGAAAATGCAAGAAAGCGAGAGAGGAATGGAAACAGATGAACCCTAATCAAGTGCAAGCTAACAGTGACGAAAGCATGAGAAGAAAAGCAAACACTGAGGCAAAAGTAAAGTGAAAAAGGTTATTATTTCACACATATGTCTTAAAGCAATAACAGATGGTGTATTTATAAGAAAAAGCTTTGCCTAAACCAGTGACAGAAAAGAGAAACCTAACAAGCCTATGCAGTAAAACATGCCCAACTACTTAAAATAGAAAGGCATAAATAAAATATTTTAACACTCGATCACAAAAAGTTTTGGGCCGACACCGTACATTGGTAGTTGCCACCTACAATGTTTTTTTATGAAAATAATGGACTTTGGTCCTAGTAATTTTATCAAGAGTAGAACGTGTTTAATATTCATATCCATATGCCTAAAGCTTTTTGTATTTTTATGTTTATATATTATTTCTAACAAAAAATAAAATTATATTTGTTTAACATCCTAAAATTTGTAATTTTAAACTTATTAAAACATATAAATAGATGATAAGGTATTAAAGAAGAGTGAAAGATAGAAGAGAAAGAGAGAAAATAAAGATTTGATATTATTGAAAATCACATACAATGTTTTGTTCAAGTTACATAAAATAGAGACAAATACAATGTTTTGTTCAAGTTACATAAAATAGAGACAAACAAAGTATATATATAGAGAAAGGCGTTAAACAGAAGTGTCAGAAAGAAGCACTTGGCTGATACACCAAACGGAGACTGAAGCACCAGACGAAGGCGATAGATGATCTTACGAGAAGATCGTCTGGTGGGTATCATGTAACATCCCCTTTAATCTTATGGTGGAATGAGCACGAACCATAAGTTTATTACGAAATCTAATAAAAGAAGCACTCAACAAAGGTTTTGTATCTGTCTTAATCTTGTATAAATTTTGTGAATAGTAGAATAGTATTTTCTAGCTTTGTATTTCTGATCCAACTTTATATAGAAGTATAATTCTCTCCAAACAAGACATATATTTGGGGCGCCTTAAGATGCAACCTATACGCCTTCTCCATGACTCTCCAATCATTCAATGGCACATGACAAGCTATGAAGGGATAGTTTATTATATATAGGATTGCCACATGGAAAACTAAGAATGAAGAGTATTATCCATTTGTGATTGTTTCCCATCAATAGGGTTCAAAATTACTTTCAGTCAAAATGTCATGATTCTTTGCATGCAAATTTCCTAAGTGCAAAACCAATCAAATACTTGGTTTTCCACCAAACCTTCCAAACATAATTTGTTACCCATTTTTGGTTGTTTCTATCAATACATGACTAAAAATTTGTGCTCAAATTTTATAATTTTATGCACAAAAGTTGCCTATGTTGCAAATCAACTCATGATTACTAGGTTTTCCCACCAATGCTTCCAAACATATTTCCCATGAAGATGGGTAAAAAAGATTTAAATTTCTTGGTTGTTGATGGTTGACAATGGTGGAGAAGACATGGCAGCCGAAGATCTATATACAAATGGGTAAGAATATGATGGGTTTGGGTTTGGAGAATGGTGCTAGGAATGAGGTTAGGCCAAACCTCTAAATTTTTCTAAGGCTTGTAGACTTAGAAAGTGAGAGCAAAAGAAAAGTGGGACTTGAGAGAAATTTTGAAAACCATTTAGGCAAAAATTCTTTACTTAATTCAAGTCTCGTTTTTATAGTAGAAAAGGCTATTTATTATAGAGTCAAGAGTGACTAATGGAACTCTAAAAACACTCCAATCATGGAGTGACACATGGCACCTAAAATAATCTCCATTCATGAGTTGCCATGTGGAAATCCATGCACCTCCAAGATTTCCATTCATAATGTGATAAGTGGCACCAAGGAAGAGGAGAAAGCATCAAGGAAGAGGAGTAGTCAAGTGAGAGGCGCCCCTTGCTCCAAGTGGAAGAAGAAGACTAGTCACTTTGGGGAAAAGGAAATCGAAGGTTCCATGTAGGTGTCCTAATTACTCTATACAAAATTTACAAGGTATAAGAAAGAGAATATTCTTGAAAACAATATTCTATTCAACACTTCTTCTCTTTTAATCCCGATGTTTTAGGTGGCGGGTCCTCCATCAGTTTGGGAATGGTTCTCCACCAGTCCTCCCCTTTTGAAAAGGACATGTCCTCAGATTCTAGCCTTTTGATCCCGTGGAAGCTACCTTAGTCTTTAAAATTCTTTACTCTCCTCCAGGATCATACACCATTCTATTGAAATAAAAATAATAATAAAATATATGGTATTTGTGCAAAAAGAGTAATAACAAGAATGGAAGACAAGATTAATCCTAGGAGTACAATTATTTTTGTTTTCTTACCTCGTGAAGTTGCTTAATCTTTTGATCATGTTCTTCTGGCAACACTTCATTAGGTTTTTCTCTATAAGAAATGACATGTAAGTACGAAGATGACCAAGGAAGAAAAAGACAAAGCACAAGGTGAACAGTCATCTCAGCAAACAATTCAAGACCCCACCAAGGATCACATGGACCTCACCAGAGGAGCTGAGCATAAACAAACACACCAACTATTCTTCCTTTTGGTCTTCTTATAAGATACAAATATGTTGTAAATAATTGCGCTGACTCACTTTAGGGGTCCAAATAGCAAAGATAGGCTAGAATAACGTGCCTTTAGCATAATAGGGGCTATAATAATCATTTTAGCTTGTTCCTAGCCCTTTAGGAAGACATTTTGACCTAGTTTCTAGAAGAACAAGCCTAAGATGTGGGTTGGACTTAGTCAAACCCTAAGATTGCCCATTTTTTCCCTTTTTCCATCCTACCCGTCTTGCTTCTGTGAATGTACTGTTTACAAACAAATAAGTGAGAGGATAATAGCTATTTGGATTCAGAATTTTGTGGGAAAAAGAAGGAGAAGATATACCAGTGAACAGTAAATATCATTGTCCCTAAAAAATGAATAGATGTAGAGAAAAAGTCACGCCAACATATATTATTTATGAATTCAAACTCATTTATTCTCCTGTTATAGTATTTTATTTATTTATTTTCCATAACGGTAAGATTTTCTAATATTAAAAAATATTATTTTTTATTTATATAAGATGTGATTTATTTTTTAATTTTATAATATATGTTTAATATTTTAAAAAATTACTTAGAATTTTTATTTTTATTTAATTTGTTGTTGTGTTTATATTAATATATTTCTGTGTATAATTATTATGTTTATGAGTTACAATTTATTTAATTATAATGTTTTATGATTTTTTTTTATTGTTAATTATTTTATATTTTTTCTTGTAATATATTTTATTTTTCATTATTACAGGGTTTTTAATGTTAAAAGAATAATATTATATATATATATATATATTTATATAATATCTTATTTATTTTTTGAATTTTAGAATACATTTTAATATTTTAAGAAATTACAAGAAGTCTTGTTTTTATTTAATTTGTTGAATACATATTTGTTTTAATTATAATTTTTAATTTATACCTATTTACATTTAATATATATTTATTTATTTTTAATTATAATTTTTAAATTTATGAATATGTGAAAGTTATTTATTTTTAAACGAAAACAAACTCATTTCATTATTAATTTTTTAATAGGTAAGGGTAAATTTGTAAAGTAACATTTTACACCTTTAAAATAATTCAAAATTCCCTCACAAACATCACATTACTCAGAAACTCGAGTAGACTTTCCTCACATATCTAGTCTAAGATATCTCAATGCAAACATTTCAAACTTCCCTCTCACATCCTCATAAATCCACTCCCTCAAATCCTCACAAATTCTCTCTTTAATCGAAACACACCCTTAGCACATAATATTTTTTTTTCTATATGAATTCAATATCAAGGGAGGATCATCTCCTTCATAATCTCAAATTTAAAACTGAACCTAAACATTCCTATATAGTGTTCTTTTTTGAAAATAAATATATAATAAATTATAAACTTATCAATCATTCCCCTATAATAATATTAAGCATAATATATTAATAAGTTATAATAAATATAATAACAATATAGTGAAAAAGATAAACAAATTATAACACTTATATTATAAACATAAACATAGTAATTGCGGTGTCAGCCTAACCGAGATGTCAAGCTGCATATGTTGAACCAAGTGGTGTTCAAGCTTTGAAGAATCCAAACCCTTTGAAGGATGATGAAGCCTTTGCTGTGCTTGGTGTTGCTGTGCTGGTTTAGTATAGTTCTGGGGTAGTTTGAGTATTGTAATCCACCCCTTGATCGAATCTAAAGCATAAGTATCTCAATCTTTGTGAAAGTAAAATGTTTTCAAACTAAGTTAAAACAACCGATTGTTTTGTCGAAACAACCGATTGTTTGTACTTAGATGTTTTGAGAAAAAGATTGAAAACTGTTTTTAAAA
>Ga0123342_1008715_pt1 | contig 12580 bp, 10 predicted proteins | sample Turbeawhitnodule_FD_89960 | JGI IMG/M metagenome (GOLD analysis project Ga0123342, IMG submission 89960) | Root nodule microbial communities of legume samples collected from Mexico - Turtle bean Mexico white nodule | ecosystem: Host-associated > Plants > Roots > Nodule | place: Mexico: Nepantla...
GCGGACTATCTGAGCTCCGAATCTGTTCAGGAAATCCTTCAGGGACTCCCCTTGGTACTGCCTCACGTCGAACAGGTCATAAGACACCAATGGTGGTGCCTTGTTCACTATATACTGCTCAACGAACATCTTGGAAAACTGTTGAAACGTGGTAATGTGGCCAATAGGTAAACTGACAAACCAGTCCAACGCTGTTCCACTAAGGGTGCTCATGAACACCTTACAGTAAACCGCGTCCGACCCCTCCCAAGAGCATCATCTGGGTGTGAAACGCCGTGAGATGAGCCTCAGGGTCCTCCACCCCGGTGAAAGACGCCTTCACCGCCACTGTATTGGCTGGGACCACCGAGTCCATGATCTCTTGAGAAAACGGCATGGGAAAGCTACGCGGTGGGGACGGGGGTGCGAATCTGTTCCCGACCACACGCTCCTCCCATTCTTGAATAGCTTTACGCAGTTCCTCATTGATCCTGTTGAGCTCCTCCTTTCTAGCTTGCAAGGCCACCAGCGCCTCGTGCATTCTTTCCTGCTCAGAACGTGATGCAGCCACGTTCTCCTGCAGCGTCCTCATCATATCCATCACCTGCGTCATGGACACAACATCCTCATCTGTCGACGGTGCGACTGAACTAGATCGCGTTGTCCTCATCCTTTCTCAGCAAACTCAGCAGCTCAAAGAAACTCCAAACAAACGGTGAAAACTCCAGAAACCGACTGCGACAGCGTGCAGTCAAACAGAAAGCACCAAAAACTCAACAAACACGAACTATGGTTGGGGAATCACCTTTTATACGGCCCCACGGTGGGCGCCAGATGATCTTGCTGGTTGACCTAGCGTAAGAGCGATGCCTCGTCTCGAACCTCCTCACCAGCTTAACTCCATGTGGCCTTCAAGTCCACACCACAGAAAACCTCTCTGAGAACCTGAAAACACAAGGTGGCGCCTCTGCGGCCGGTGACGCTCCGACGCTCAAGTCAGTAACAAGAATACCCAAAAAACTCAGAGAAAATATGCTCTGTAGAACCGTACTAAAGGCACACAACCCTAGCAATGAGCCGTAATGAAAAACGTACCTCTGCAAATTCTGTTATGTTTACCTTTATAGCTAGGTTTCTTCTCTCTCCAGGCCGTTATGCTTTTGGACGTGTGGCTCACATCCAGCCCTGCACGTGTCGCCATCTGGGCTGGGATAGCAGGTAGCGCCCAGCCCTACACGTGTCATCATCTGAGCTAGGATAGCTTGAGCGTCATTTCTCTACACGCGGCAGTGTCAGACCACCTGATATCCCATTGCCTAACACGTCGATGACACATAAACCCGGCGACAGCCGACCATGTTCACTACAGAACGCCAGTTCCATGAACCGACGACTATCCTCACTTCTGAACCATTCATCTTTCTCTTGCCCACGTGTTCCGCTGAGCACACCCCACATAGTCACGTGCTAGACACGTCATCACACCTGATGACCTGGTCGGTACAGCTGGCACGGGCTCATCCATGATTTGCTGCGAGAATGGCTTAGGGTCATCTCTCGTTGAAAAGTTCGGAGAACATTCCCTGGTGGAACGTCGGCCATGTCGGTGCAAGCTCTTCTGCAACTTCTCATTGGTTTTACGCAACTCCTCATTAGTTTGCGCGTGTTCCTCCATAGCTATTTGGGAGGCCTCAAATTGTGCCATCAAACGATCTTGAAGGAGCTCTTGCTTAGCTCAGACTTTTGCTCGTAGCCGCTCCTGCTCGGCCTTGGCTTCTTCTTGGATTCGCTCTTGCTCTCTTCAATAACTTCATTCGCCTCTTGGAGAGCCCTTATGGCCTCCATAAATTACTATAAAGCAGGGACATCACTTCCTTCGGATCCCAGCAGTCCTTGCCTGATGTTTCTCATCACATCAAAAGGCTCATGTTATATGTCAAAGATTAAAAAGATATTTAATCCTGTTTAATAACATACCTAATTAAGCAATGCAACCAAGTATATTTTATTAATAAGTTTAATTTAATATTGTAAAAACTACTTTTTTGGTCATACAAAGAAGGACTAATGTATGTACAGAAAAGCAAAGAGAGTACGTATGGGGGGTGAGATAGACGAAATCTTAACTCTTAAGTTCTATTTTTCATTGTCGTTATTGTACATAAAATGGTAAAGAAAGCGAAAGAGAAAATAAATGGCTAATATAGGTAAAACTACTAATAATATTCAGTGTATGATGGTGATTTCATTAACATACATTTGTGTTTCTTTTATCGTTTCAATTTATAAGCAAATTGAGATTGCAATATTGGATAATTGTTAAATATTGAAAATAAGAGGAAATTAAGATTAATGTCTTTTAAATGATCATTAAAGAACTTAGCTATCGATTTAATTTCTAATCCAGTAACTTTACAATGCTACATTTCAAATTCTTTGTTTGTACGGATTAATTGAAATTAAAGTCCTTTTAATATCAAGTCACATATTTAGTATCAAGTGATCTTTTCATTTCTTTCTTTATGTTGTCACTTTTTTTTTATCATGGAACATTAATTGTGGTAGAAATATTAGAGATTGAGATTAGACTAATAATCACTGAATCAGATATGAGGAGTGGAAAGGATCCCAAAATATTTGGTTTCCGCCATCAACATTAATATGTGATAATTGAAATTATAAAGTAAATAACTTTTATATAAAATTAAAAGGTGAAAATATGATTATTAAAAATCTGCTGTTAACATTATTTAGTAGATTTGTGATGGTAATAAAAAGGTTAATTCATAATTCACACAGAAAACTTGTAACTAAATAAAATAGAAAAAAGAAAAAACACCTTAGTTTGGTAACAAATAACAGTGAGAGATGAAAAAGGAGAGATAATGAAGTGGTTTCCAACTCCTTCATTAAAAATCCATATAATAATAAAGGTGATATACCTGTTGTACATGTTCTTTTATATCATTTTCCCAATATTATTATAATAGTATATTAATGATCTTCCATTTTCTCTTCTTTGTAACCTCTTTGAAGTAAGGGGACCCCACACCTTTTCTGGACTTCTTTTCAGTAAGTGGAAACATTACAAGAAGGGAAGATTAAAGAAAATTATGCCTCAACAAAAAGAGTATCAATGCTAGGGTTTGGGGAATTCCTAGTGTCATTGGTTCATGCTTTGCCACACTACATAATCATCAACCCAATATATAAAGGATGTATCTTTATGCTGATGAAGAAGAATGCTATAACTCATCACATCATATTATAATAAAAAGAATTATCCATTTTGCAATACAAAATTAAAAAACCCTAATCCCATGTAATGTGATTTTGAAGACAATGAAGTTTAATTGACGAGTACTTCTTCGAGCACTTCTCTACTTTCTTTCTGCTTTTTTATAAATATGAAATTTTTCACTTTTTCCTTTTTCATATGGTATAATTTGAAAATAAAAAATCTCTTTTGAATAGTTTATTGTGAAAAAAAAAATACATTGTTTGGAAATAATTTTTATTAGTGGATTATATCTATATTTTTTTTTTAAAAAAAACTTTTGAATTAAACAATTGAAGAATATTTTTGGATTTGTGGATTATATAATTCAAAAGTTAATTTTTTTTAAAGAAATTTTGATTACATAATTTCAAAATCATTTTTAACTTTCAAATTACATCTCATCTAATAAGTGAGTGTGTATTGTGTAATTTGAATGGTTCATGAATCTTCATTAGAAGTGGAGACTTGTTCCAATAGTGAGATGTTGCGACCATGAAAGTTAAAAGTAAGATTTAATGAAAAAAAATAAGAAGGTGAAATTTTATAAAGTTCCAATATAAATTTTCTATGTTTAGAAAGTAAGAAACACCTACTCTAAGATCTCTTTGAAATGTATACACTAAAACTATTTAGAACATTGTATGAAAAAGTTACCAAAATTATCATATTTAAATAATTGATTATGGAAAAATATATGAAGTGATACACATTAAAAATAATTAAAATTTAACCCATCTTTTAAATGTATAGTATAAAATGAAATGTTCTGTTATGGAAGAATATATGAAGTTATATTAAAATTTAATCCATTTCACTGCGTATAGTATGAAATAAAATGTTATAACACTCTAAAAAAAACTTATATAGAACTATCATTGGATGGTAGAAAATAAAGAGGTTCACAACTTTTTAACATAAAAAATATATATAAAAGAAAAAAAAAAAAAAAGCAAACGAGGGAATGAATGGGGCAAGGAAATGATGGTCGCAAAGTGGTCCTCTTTCTTTCTCTCTCTTTCTCCCTCCACCTTCTTTCTTCACACCGATAATCTCGGCTCTTTCAGTTCTCTTTCTACACTTTCTTTCGCTCTATCTGACTCACTTCTTTCGCTCCCACATGCCACAACCTCCTGATTCCTCTCAATTTCAGGTTTTTCCCTTCTAACACCCTTTTGGTTTTTCCATCCGAATTTCATGTTGCTGTGCTTCTTCAAGTGTTTCTTAATTCCTTTTGATTTCGATTTCGATGATGGGTATCTTCAATTTTAATTCTTGCCTTTTGGGTGTGTGTTTGTTTGTTTGGTTGGTTGGTTAGTACAATGAGAAGTGAAGTGAAAGTCAAATTTTTTTCGTTGGTGACAGTGACGGGGTCGTTGTGGTTGTTCAAGATTGTAATTTGACCTTGTTTTTGTTTACCCATTTAAGAGATTTGACTTGTACTGTTTGCAATAGAGTGTGCTTGATGAATATATGGGGATCGCTGCTTGGACCGAAGATCGGGGCTGCACCTTTGAATTCCATGGTTTCTATGTTTTTTTTAAGCTTTTGAGAAATCTGAAAGTGTACCTCTGCTTCAATTGTCCAGTTTAACTGTTTTGAACTAAACAGCACATGATTAATTTGTTTCCGGCAGTTTTCTAGCATTGCAAGTTTGATCAAGGTTTTGAAGTCTAATTATTTGTTAAATGCGTATCTTAGCTAATGGTTCCATTTTTTGAACTTCATGGCTGATTGTCCCACTTTGCAATGTTTAGGTTAATTATATTCATAGTACTGCATTTCCTCACTCTCTATCAATTTGTTCCAGTTGACATTGTATTATTGTAATTACTCTTATGCCCTTTGTGTTGTATTTGTATTCTAACAAATACAGATGAAATGAAATGAGCTCTTAAATTTCGTTTTCTGTATTTGCATTTGTTAGCATTCACTTGTTTTCTTCTGATTTAGTGACTCCAGAGTATTTTTTCACTCAATGTTGAAGTTTTGCTCTGATCAGCAAAAAAAATTGGTTGGAAGTTTAAGTTTGTTTATTCGTAAGCATTATTTTCATGTTTGGGCAGAAGTAAGCGTTATGGATTCATATATGGTGAACATTGGCTTCTTGATTTTCATTGCTTGCAAAATGTGGTTATTGGTTGAGAAAACTTCTAATATTTTTAATGCATAACACAGCAGGCTTAAGAGATTTCCAAAATGGATAGGTGCTGGTTTAATAAGTTAAAGCCAAAGGACAAAACACGATCTTCAAAAAGCAAGGAAACTACAGGCATTGCAAAAGATGGGTCAAAACCACCAACCAATGAAGTAGCACCTTCAAATGTGACCAAACAGAAGGTTGAAGCTGCAAAGCAGTATATAGAAAACCATTATAAGAAACAAATGAAGGACTTGCAGGAGAGAAAGGAACGGTGCGTTTACTTCTATCTTATATTTTGGATCATTATGATTGTATAATCTAAACTGATGACTAAGTTTCTGCCATGTAAAGTAGTTGTTTTAACTTAGTTATAGGCATGTCCCAGGAAATATAAATGTGGGATTTCTTTAGTGTCCTTGCTTTTCATTGTCCTAGCCAAATAAGGAGAAAATTAGTATCTTTCACATTGGAATATAATCTTGTATGATGTTCTTGATATATTGTTCTGTAAAACTTTTCTAAATCCAAAACATGGATTACTCATCACTGCAGAATTTTTTTAATTTTGTTCTTCACATATTGCCCTATACTCTGACGGGCTGTGGTAGATTGTGTGAACAAAATTTCTGCAGATGGTAATTGTTGTAAGTTCTTAATAAGGCTAAACACATTATTCTTGCAGACGTAATATGCTAGAAAAAAAGTTGGCAGATGCTGAAGTCTCTGAGGAAGAGCAGAACAATTTGCTCAAGTATTTTGAGAAAAAGGAGAGGGAATACATGCGCCTTAAGAGGCACAAAATGGGGGCTGATGATTTTGAGCCCTTGACTATGATTGGCAAGGGTGCATTTGGAGAGGTATAATCTACCTTTATTTTCATTGAAGTTAAAAATATTATGTTTCTGATTTTTTGCATGTTATAAAAATTTGCCAGATAATTTGTGACTGCAATTTTTTTTTCTTATGTGTAGGTCAGAGTATGCCGAGAGAAGGCGACTGGTCATGTATATGCTATGAAGAAACTTAAGAAATCAGAGATGCTTCGCAGAGGCCAGGTAACAAAATCATCAGGACACGTTCTCATTGTTAAAGTGAATATGCCCTTGTTAGACTCATTGATTACCTTTTAACCCTGATAGGTTGAACATGTAAAAGCTGAGAGGAATCTACTTGCAGAAGTTGACAGCAATTGCATTGTAAAGCTTTATTGTTCCTTTCAAGATGAAGAGTTCTTATATCTCATAATGGAGTATCTTCCTGGTGGTGATATGATGACTTTGCTCATGCGGAAGGATATACTGACGGAAGATGAGGCCAGGTTCTATGTTGGGGAGACTGTCCTAGCTATAGAGTCAATTCATAAGCATAATTATATTCATCGGTGAGCTCAAGTTACAAATGCTAATGTTACACCATTAAAATCTTACACTGTTCTTGTTTTCTTGCACATAGAAAAGGTATAATATTCTATTTTTGATGTGCATTCCAGAGATATCAAGCCTGACAACTTGCTGTTAGATAGAAATGGTCACATGAAATTATCAGACTTTGGATTATGTAAACCACTGGACTGCAGTAATCTTCAGGAAAAGGACTTCTCTATTGGAAGCAACAGAAGTGGAGCCCTTCAGAGTGACGGACGCCCTTTGGCTCCTAAAAGAAGCCAACAGGAGCAACTACAGCATTGGCAGAAAAATAGGCGAATGCTTGTAAGTCACTCAATATACATAAGCAGCCATTACTGCTTTATGCCTACATCCAGGTTATGAGTTCGATTTACTTCTTACCCTGTTAACTGACTATGTATATTAACATTGTTGAGTGTAAGATGTATTTTTCTTAAACAGATATTTTTCGTTGTGCATATACATTTGGGGACGACCTCTTGCTCACACTTGTGTTTTGACAAGGTGCTAATTCTTGTTTTGACAAACTATGGCATTTGAAGCATTTCTTTCTTTTCATTACTGCAGGCCTATTCTACAGTTGGAACACCTGACTATATTGCCCCCGAAGTTCTTCTGAAGAAAGGATATGGCATGGAATGTGATTGGTATTATCTACTTTTCCTTTTAAAAAATACCTTGATGTTTCCTTGGTTTTTCTAAACTTCATATTATTTCAATATGTTCTGATGAGGTTGTGGTGATGCTTCTAGGTGGTCTCTGGGTGCAATAATGTATGAAATGCTAGTGGGGTACCCTCCATTTTATTCAGATGAACCAATGTTGACTTGTAGAAAGGTAATGTCTGGATCAACTGTTGTTGAATTAGGATGAATATCCTTGAATTAGTATCAACTGTTGTTGAATTAGGATGAACATTCTTTAAGGTTTGACATGTGTACGACATTGACTTCACTGAATTTTGGTAGGTACCTACCTGTGCCTAGGAAAAGCCTATATTCGTAAATGATAAGTAACACTCACTCACCAGTATTTTTTACGATCTTATCATTGATATTTTGCCTGAAGATAGTTCTGATCTGAAAGGCTTAAAATTTTTGGCACTGTGTGAAAAAAAAAAGTGGTGTTTGCTCAATATCTTAAACCTGAGAATTGAATCTTTCGATTCTTATTACCCCATCTACCCTTCTCTTCCCCTTATAGTAGAGGGTGCCCACAATATATTTTGAACCATTCATCTGTTGACTGGTGTTGATGTTTTTTAGTAATAAAAGATGGCATGTCTTAGTTTAATAATACTTTGTAACATGTCCGTCATGATTCCTTGTATGTCTTCCTTTTACTCTCTTTTCTTTTACTTTCATCAATTATGATCACGTTGTATCTGTTACCTTCAAATTTGCAGATAGTAAATTGGAGAAATTATTTAAAATTTCCTGAAGAAGTTAAACTTTCAGCAGAGGCCAAGGATCTTATTAGTAGACTCCTATGTAATGTTGACCAAAGGCTTGGAACGAAAGGGGCTGATGAAATAAAGGTGTCGTGGTGTGTTATTTTCTGAATTCTATTGTTTACTGTGGGTTACAGTTGACATAATTGGCTGGTTTATTATTTCCAGGCTCACCCGTGGTTCAAAGGTATTGACTGGGACAAATTGTACCAAATGAAAGCTGCTTTTATTCCTGAGGTTAACGATGAATTAGATACTCAAAATTTTGAGAAGTTTGAAGAGGTATATTATACATGTTTGTTTTCATTGGTATAGATGTGGTTTTTATCTGTCTGTACTAACAGGTATCATGCTGCTTAATTTACTACTGATGTGTAGGTTGACAACCAAACTCAACCTTCCTCAAAATCAGGCCCATGGAGAAAGGTTAGTTCTCGTTATTGAAATTTTGAAAATTGTTGGTTGATGGTAATTGTGGTGACGTTTTTAACTGGCACAATATTTACTACGTGAACTTTCAGTATCCCAGTTCTCTTTGAAGATTAACTAATATGTTGTGACATTATTAGGTTGTGTAAATAGTAGAACTGCTGCTATATGCTCCTACCCTATGTGTGCGTTTTCAGATTTATCTATCTAGTAGTTTGTCTACTACTTATCTGCGCTTATCATCCTCAGATACCAGTATAGTGTCTAACTCTATGCTACAACAAGAAGCGGAATGATTGCTATTTTAGATATTATAATGCAAACTAAATAAATTATACCACACATATGAACACTCATACGGCCCAATTACAGAAAATTCAAAGCAAACTACAAGCCCAAATATGTCTAAAAACTATGTCTTAATTGGATATCAAACAGGCCTAAATAAGTTCCTAATTGTAGTTCACTTCAATTTGGATTAATTGGTCCAACTTGGGTTCTTCCATAATTTTTCTCGAGATTGAATATATTGATCACCTCTGGTTATGAAGCCTCCTTTTCCTTAGTCATATGTCCTCCTAACCCAATTAAAGGATCGTCCTTCTTAGCTTCCCTCTTTTCTCTTGACGGCCTTCCTCTTGTTCTTCATTACCCACTGTAGTGCTGATATAGTGTGCTATTGACTACTATATGAAACAATGAATATCTTTCACAGAACATGCGGTGTAAGAAGTAAGAATTAAGGTCCTTTGGATAGTTTGACTAACGTTCATTTGATTGATTAGCTTCCTTTGGATCACTTCTGTTGTAATGCTAGTGGCAAGCTATTAATGGAACCCTTTACTTTAGATAAAAAGATTTGCTTTAGATGATGGCATTGGGATTTTACCCAAATTTTGGTTACAGCAACTCTAAATACAAATGCATATTTATTGAAATTCATTGATGACTTGTATTGATGAGGAATGTCCAAGTCTGGATTTTTGATTTGACATGTTATTTTCTGCAGATGCTGTCGTCTAAAGATGTCAACTTTGTTGGGTATACATATAAGAACTTTGAAATCGTGAATGATGATCAACTACCTGAAATTGGTTCGTACATTTTCAATCGTGTATTATGCTTTGCTTAAACCCTTTTGTCTCATTTTCATAATTTTTGTTTTATAATAATAAGAAAATTTCAAAATTCCTCTTTAAGATATTGCTTCTAATACTCTAATATGTTTTTGTTCGTGACAATGTGAATCTAATGGAAGGTTTTGTGCTCTATCAATTTTGTTGTATTTTACTTTGTCTAATTGAGCTTTTTATTGTGGGGGCAGAACATGAAGTTTTTATTGCTAGGTTTTATGGAGTAATGTTCTTTGATAAACTTACATTTCAACTGTGTCTTAGTTTTAACATGCGAGATTGTACAATACTTTGCATAGTTTGTGCAAACATTTTACCTTCTAATAATTAATGTACTGGTGTTTACTTTTTAAGTTTTATCAACAGTTGTCAGCCCTTTTAAACCCATTTTATTGTGTCCTTTAATGCAACAAGCCTGTGGAAAAAAAATGGTACATCTTACTGAAGAAAGAAAACTATATATATCATGTTAATGCTACCACTTGCAAAAATTCTTGTTGATACATCCAATTGACTATACTTTCAATAAAATGTGATTTTATTGAAGATCATGTTGCTGAAACTTGATGCTTATAAGAGCTACGCATTTGTTGTTTTAATTACTCCCGTTACATACCAAATTTTTTGTTCTTTTCCAAATTGATTCATCTTTGCACTAATCTTCACAAACAATATGGATGTGTATCAGCTGAATTGAAGAAGAAGAGCTCAAAATCTAAGCGGCCATCTATCAAGACCCTATTTGGTAATCATGTGCTTGTTGTTTTATGCCTTGTACCCACTATATGTGTTGATTTGCTTTAGATCTAGTAATTCACTTCAAGTAATGATGTGATACCAAATAGCTCCATCGTATAACTATGCGCCCTTCATGGTATTACAGTGTTGTTTCTCACATCTCTGAAATTTTAGCATATTGAACCTCTTTTCAGGTGATAATTTAAAAGTTATGTTAATGATAATAAACTACCGATATTTGTGTTAAATAGATCAGCAACTCCTGGAAAAACATTCAAATATACGTTTATATTTTCTCAAGGCAACAATAATTGAATTGGATCCTGGATCGGGGAAAAAATGTGCAGAATATTGATATTGAACAATTAAGTTCAGGAGCGAAGGGAAAAAGATGCCTCCCCTTTTATATATAGAGACAACAGCTATTTAACATTGAGTCATAAAAGCTTGAAAGTTTTAACTGTCTTGTCTGTGGTTATTAAGTTGAGCTAATCACATGCTGCAGATGATGAATCAGCAACTGTTGCCAATCAACCTGCCCAAGAGAGCTTCTTAAAATTCTTACCCACCCAACCAGAAGTTCCTGAGAAAAGTGAATCTCAATGATCTGAATTACTATATTTTACAGAACTTTTACATGGCCATTCAGGTATGACCAGAAGCCGAGTTTAATACTGATTGTTTTACAGTCTTTCCCACATTCTTTTGTTAGTTTGGTGTGGATAGTTATGGGAGCAAAGGCTCCGAAACTTTTTCGTTTTCGATAGCTGGGTTTTTGGTTGATTGGCATATTTGTCTGTAGAAAAAAAATCTTTAAAGGTATATATTCTTTACATTTTTTGTTGGTGTTGTATTCTTTTGTTCATCATTTATCAAGCTGCAATGTATTGAGAATCCAAGTTATTTCTTGTAATTAAGTGCAATTCTCAGATTCTTTTACTATCATGTACAAATTCATTGCTTTGTAAGGTAACATTTTCTTTCCAACCTCACTTCAAAAGCTCTAATCTTTACAAATTAAATCCTTCTGCTCATTTTTTCTTCATGTCACAATTCCTTTTATGGGCTTTTATGGAAGGGGGAGGGGGACACCCTTCATAACCTATTTTGTCAACATGGCCTGTCGCATAATGTTTGCAAATCCACATTAATACCTTATTTACTGTTTCTTCAACATAAAATAGTCATTGCAACAGATTGGGTTGGTATCATCAATTTTAAATGCAAATGCCAATGAGGTGATGAGACTAACTAACCTCGTAACTTATCTAGCGAAATGAACATATATTCCTCCACAACACATTATGAGTAGCATTTAGCCAAATCAATCTTATCTATTATCTTAGTTCATTCAATTCTTCAATTTACTTTTATGGATGGTTAGTGGTTTATTCACGTTTTTTTAATTCAATAGATCTTCTAATTAATAACTAATGGATTCAAGTTAATCAAATAATCCTATTTTATAATTAAATCTTATTTTTTTTGGAAAAAGTATATTTGATGAAATAGTTTAATATGTTTTGAGAAAAAGGTAATTAATTTTTAAAATATATTACTTTGGGTTTTGCTCATTAGAAATAGCCAATTTTACCTCCACCTTCCTACCTTCTCCTGCACTACTATATTAATTGTGAAAAATTAGTTTTAATCTTTTTAAGAATATTAAATAATCTAAATGAAGTATAGTATCACTTTTTAAAATAACATCAATTGCATCCTTATACATTCCTTTTTGTTGGAATACTTCAATTTTTTTTTATCCACAATATTTGAGAGAATAATTCATCATTTAAGCGTGTGTAAAAGAGATTGATAAGATGATTCGTTTTATTCTACATTTCTTAACGTGGAGTTTTTTTTTTAGTTTTATACTATTTCTACATCTCGTTAGTTTTTTTTTTTTTTATTTTTTTTTTTTTTAAAAAAAAAAAAACAAAAAAATCATTTTTTATAACTACAACAAAAAAAAATATATTATAGGGAAAAAAGGGTTTTTTTATATTTTTTAAAAAAACTTATTTA
>Ga0123342_1008716_pt1 | contig 12579 bp, 8 predicted proteins | sample Turbeawhitnodule_FD_89960 | JGI IMG/M metagenome (GOLD analysis project Ga0123342, IMG submission 89960) | Root nodule microbial communities of legume samples collected from Mexico - Turtle bean Mexico white nodule | ecosystem: Host-associated > Plants > Roots > Nodule | place: Mexico: Nepantla...
AAAAATTACGCATAGAAATAAATTCCAATCTGTTGTCAACGCGGATGGTTTTAATAGATGCCTGAAATTGATTTTGTGCAAAAGTAATGAATGATTCTAAGAGATGTTGGGTTTCAGACTTGTAAATAACCAAGTACATCTAGTATAGTCATCGTGAGAAAAAAAGTTTTTCAAAATGAGTTGGGGTTTTATGAGGACCCCAAATGTCACAATGCAAGATTAAATGGAGAATGAGATTTTATTGTTCTTAAAGAAAAGGGTAGCCTTATCTGTTTAGCTCTGGGACAAATACTACCATTATTATGAATGAGAATGAGATGTTTACTGATAGGGATAGGTAGTAAGGAAGATGCAAGTTGTAGACACGCCGAATAAGGATGTCTGAGGCGTTTGTGCCACAAATCAGGGTTGGTCAATATTTGAGATGCGTGGGCTTGGTTTGGAAGAGGGGACATGTAGTATAAGCCTGCCCCGAGCTAATCATCCTCCCCGTAGCCAAGTCCTGCAAAACGCAACCATGTGGAGTAAAAACGACACAACAATTTAGTCAACTGGTTATCTTAAGATTTAAATTAAAAGAAGGAACACAAAGAATCTTTGAGAGTGATTTTATCATTGAATTTAATTGTGCCAGTAGATGAGATGGATGCAGTTGAGCCGGTTGGCAGATTAACATTTGGAATAAATAATGATGAAAAATTGATTGATAATGAATATTCAATCCAATAAATGAGAAAAATGGCATATTATACTTTGTTTTATATGTAGAAGTTGTTGAATTAGTATGCATGACCTCTTCAAATGAATTTCTTTACCTTGTTATGAATAAAAGGGTACGAAATTGAGAATAATTTTTAGAAAAATTTAAATATATGTATGTTCATGTTCTAAATTCTTACTTTTATTTTTTCTTCAAATAAGTTTTGCTTTTACAATTGTAAATGTGTGTATATATAATGTTATTTATATATGTTATTTTTTTATTAACAAGGAAAAGACAATAGAGAGAATAAATTTGCAATACATGTTATTGATGATGCACACATTTATATGAAATGTTATTTTTTTCATGAAAGAGAAACTAAATACACCTCATTATTGTTATTTGTTAATTAATCTGATAATTTAAAATTAAATAAAAGACTTAAATTAAGAGTAATTAATTTTAGTTACTCTTACAGTAAATGGATCCCATCGAGAGTATTTTTTTAAGATAAATGATCATTTTAGTTTTTGGAAGACAATTTATTTTTAAATAATAAATATAATTTAATCACATGTAAAAAATATAAATGCTTCTTAAAATTTATAATTTATATTAAATTAGTCTTTGAAAAATTAGTGTGAAATAAGTGTAAATATTACAATTTAATGATCCTAGAAATTAACAAACACTTGTAATTTTTATATATTCAAAGAATAAATATGAATTTTCAAAATGGCCATGCCCTTCTTATTTTTTTTAATAAAAGTAAAAAATATTAGCTGGAAATACTTGTGTATGAATAATAGGGCACTTTGTTTCTTTTGCGGTTTTACTTCTTATACTTCCAAAATTACTAAGTGCACAACTACATTAAGAAAGAAAAAGAGTAAAATACCATCCTTGCATTACATTTGTCACTGCTGCCATTGTTGTTACCCTTTACAACCAAATACACATTCGTTCTCCATCGTTATTGTATTTTTTGGAAAAAGAAGAGAGATAATTGTTAAAGCTTGTTGTGAAAGGTATTATATATGTTCTGGAAAATTTGCTTTGAAAATTCTATTTTATAAGACATCTCAGAAAGTTTATTATGGAAGGTTCATTCTCAAAAACATCTTATACGTTTATTTTGAAAATCCTATCATAAAAAATTCGCTATGAAATGCATTTGATATGATCTGATAGGGTTCTATTTTAAAAATTATATACTGAAAATAATTTTTTGAAAATTCTAAAAAAACTTGTTTGGAAAGATTAGATTTTCAGAACAAATTAATCAGAAGTCACATTTATAAAGGGTGAAATGATCATTTAAAAGATGATGGAGTTGCAATTAGAAATTGTTGGGTGCAGGAAGTAGAAACCTTCTTTTTGCTATCAGTAACAGTTGTAATAAATTAAGAAAGGCCTCCAACAAGTTCCGTCCCCCTTTGTATTACGGTGCACAAGATTATTGGTTTCAGAGAATTAGGCCGGTTTGGTTTCACAGCAAAGTTGTTTCACTCTTTAGCTTCTAAATCTTCAACAATGGTGCTCGAGGTAATTCCCGATTTCCCCTCTCGTTTTGATTTCACCAACTCTAGCATACCAATTTTTAGACTTTTGGTTGATGTTACGGTACATGTTTCGTTGAGTTTCTTTCTTCAACAGGCGACCATGATCTGTATCGACAATTCTGAATGGATGCGTAACGGGGATTATACTCCTTCTCGATTTCAAGCTCAAGCAGACGCTGTCAATCTCATTTGCGGGGCAAAAACCCAGGTTAGGTTATGCCAAACCGTACAGTATTCTGCTTTTACATTTCCCCCCTCTCTCTTTTATATTTGTTATCGTTTCATTAATTTATTTAGTTTTGGAAAATTAGTTAGAATTGGATAAGACTCGGAAATCGGAATGTTATAGCTGGCTAGAGATAGGGTGAACTAAGCGTTTTTTTGTTGATGTTGTGATTCAGATTAGGTTTTAAATTCGAGGTTCAACTAATTATGTAGGTTCACTTGTGCTGACGAATTGTCTTGATTTTAATAATACATTCAGTCTAATCCAGAAAATACAGTGGGAGTTCTCACAATGGCAGGGAAAGGCGTTCGAGTTTTGGTCACCCCTACCAGTGATCTGGGCAAGATCTTAGCCTGCATGCATGGTCAGTACTTCATACATTTTTGTTCCTTTTACTATTGTTTTGTTGCTCTAGATTGTTATATGGATCATGCCCTGTTGGTAAATCTAACCTCCTTATGAATTGGCTATAATTCTTTTATAGTTTTGTTAGCATGTGCGCTTAGAAAACTACTTTGGTTAAAACAGTAAGAGTAGTAACTAAAATGACTAGTACAAACATCAAATATCATGGAAATCCAAAAATCATTCTGTACTTTCTCTACAGAAAAATTGTGTGTGACGGAAATGTTTTTTAATGTTTGTTCCATAAAAATATTGACAAAACACATTAAAATTATAACTTGAGGATTGTTGCATAAATACCTGTAATTTCTTCATGATTTAATGCTGATGCACTTGTATTTTTTTAAGTCACCCGTTAATATATAGAAGGAGATAGTAGGTTTGTCAAACTTCAGAGTCTACCCAAACTCAGAACTTCCATGAACGTAGACTCAAGTACTCAACTTGTAAACTCGTAAGAGTATGCAATGCAAAATCTAATAATTAAAACACTATCAGAATATCCAAACAAAAATTAACAGTATATTAATTGTAGCTATTCAACAAAGTTGGCAGGGAACGGATTCTGCTTCTTGCATACTAATACGATATTAATAATCAAACATTTCTGCTGCATATTTCTCTACCATAGCGTGTCCTGGTGGATTCTGCTTTTTTTGAAAAATGATTTCATTTTCCCCCCTCATTTAGGACTAGAAACAGGTGGTGAGATGAACCTAGCTGCTGGCATTCAGGTGGCACAACTGGCTCTTAAGCATCGGCAAAATAAAAAGCAACAGCAGAGAATTATTGTCTTTGCTGGAAGGTATGTGTATCTAAGTTTTTTTCCTTATTGAAGTTGTATTCTTTGTAGTTATCTGTCTTCTTTATCTCAATGTTTTTCAGTCCTATCAAGCATGAAAAGAAGATGTTGGAGATGATAGGGAGAAAGTTGAAAAAGAATAGTGTTGCACTTGATATTGTTAATTTTGGTGAAGAAGACGAGGGGAAATCAGAGAAGCTTGAAGCACTCCTTGCAGCTGTTAACAATAATGATACAAGCCATATCGTACATGTTCCATCTGGTCCAAATGCTCTTTCTGATGTACTTATAAGGTTTGTGGGATCAATTTCATCTTTTACTTTTCTTTTTTAGTTCAATTTAATTTTTTTTGTCAAACTTAAAGATATTCATATTATGTCGTTTTGTGGCAGTACACCTATTTTTACCGGTGATGGGGAAGGTGGAAGTGGTTTTGCTGCAGCTGCTGCTGCAGCAGCAGCTGGTGGTGTATCTGGATTTGAATTTGGTGTGGATCCAAACTTGGATCCAGAATTGGCTCTTGCTCTAAGAGTTTCAATGGAAGAAGAGAGAGCCAGGCAGGAAGCAGCTGCAAAGAAGGCTGCAGAGGATGCGGCCAAGCAAGAGAAGGGAGGTGAGCAGCAAGCCAGCTCTCAAGATGCAACAATGAGTGAGCGTGCCAGTGCATCAACATCTGAAGCTGAGAATAAGACAAGTGTTTTGATGGTTGGTGTTTTTGTTGCATTTATTTATTGCTGTAATTGCATGCTTTCCTTCTTGCTCAACTGGAATATAATAATTTACTGCATATAATTGTTAGTTCTTGGTGCACTTGGTTGGGCTACTTGTAGTAATTGTTGAGTGATTAAATTGCCAAGTCATATTATAATCTAGACTTTAAACTTCTCTAGGAAGATAGTGATTCCAGGAGAGCCTTCGAATTTCAGTGAAGGTGTGTAACTGAAACTTCTGAAACCTATTTTTAAATAATATTTCCACATTGCTGTTGTGCAAGCACTTAACTGATTGTAATCTTTTGTTTACTGATGCTATTGGTCAAAATAGAACCATCTCCACTCCTTCATAGATCCCATCTATTGGACAATCTACCTCTGTAGTGAATCGCCATTGCTATTCTGTTTACCATTCGTATAGCTACATCTCCTTTATTTCTGAGTAGTTAATCGTGACTATTTCTGGATGGGCTGGCCATTGCAATGCATTGTGTTTGTGATGTCGTAGCTTTAAGTCATTAATTACCACTGTTTCATCAAGCAGGTAAGAACCTCAGTTTTCTTCCTGTTATTTCGGAGAATATTTTGAAAAAGTGATTATTTCTTTACATTTCAGTAAACCAAACAGGCTACAGTGTTTAGGTGATGTATGTTACAGGGAGTGCTTCAACATTCCTGGGAAAATGACATGGCAATACTAATTTCCCATGTTTGGTAGAAGAGAATAAATGTTTTCTGATAAGCTTTCTAGAAATGTTAATTCTTCAAATGTAGGAATATAGTTCTCACATCGTCATTGGTGGGGGGAAAAACACTTTTCCATATTATTTGATTATAAGCTTACTAAATTGTCCCATGGTACTTGGCCATAACTATATTATTTCCAAGGTAGTTGAATGATGACCTAACATTTTATAAATTTTGTCTATAATTAAAAATTCCTGGTACCAAACATCACCATAGGGTTCTTTATTCATCTACATCTGTCCAGCACCACTCTTAGGGTTTGACCTCAAGACTCTGTTGATCTCATCCCCCTTTTGGGAAAGCCATCATCTTCACTTTCCCGTCCATTGCCTCTGTCTGTTACTGAGCATCCCCTTCTGCTCCGCCTCTGCTATATTTTAGCAGGTCCTGTCTCCTGTGATTCTTCTCAGCTTTCTGTTTTCTTACGTCTGTGGCCTATATTAAAAGTGTAGGGATTTAGGCAGGGGGGAAACTTGAATAATAGCTGTAGAGTATATTATTGATCTATTGTTTGTAATTAGATAACTGTGTGTTACAAAAGGCAAAGCACTACACCTATTTGAAGTAGTATTAGATTCCTAATCAAATCATATAAGGAAAGGAAACAAATCAAGAAAATAATGAAGTATGGACGACACTATTCCTAAGAGATGGGAGATCTACTAAAGACACTCTAAATTTTTCTAACATACATTCAAGATGTTTCAAGATAAGCTATGATTTTCTACCAAATTCATCTGTCTGTTTTATTATTTTGTGTTTAGTCACAGCCGTATGTTATGGTGACTAACTATGTATGTATATTAAGTTACTATGACTTATAAATTATTAATGATGACGATGTAGTATAAAATCTCTGGTGGGATTTTTTATTTAAAATTTTCTGAGCATTTATGTGCAAGAAAGTGTAACATAATCTTTGGTTAGCAGCCATCCTGCTATAGTGTTTTTGTATGTACCACTCTGCACCCTTTTCCAAGATTGAGAGTTATGGTTTACTCATGTTCATACACTAGCCCAGATAGGAATGTTAAAAATTCACTTATGAAACAAATCAAATCATGAAACAAACTGTACCAATCTATGAATAACCAAAATTATTATGCAATATACTGAACCAGTTTAGATGATAAAAAGCATCATATTCTTCAATAAAAAAATTGTTTCTTCCTATTTGCTTTGTTTTTTTAAAAGGTGGACTTTAAGTCTAATTCAAGCTCAAAAAATTGGTTTATAAGATAAGATTTATGCCTACTTGTATACTATAATTTGATCATGATTTTTGGTTGACGTAGGATCTCCAATAGTTTCAAACTAGTTCTCATGTTTTATTTTGATTAAGTTACTAGCACCTCCCAAGGTTTTCTTGAATTACATTGACCCCCCAGTATTTTAAAATTCTACACAAACCTCCCCTTTGTTTAAAAAAAAAATACATTTTCACCCTTTTTATTACATTACACTTTCACACCCTAATAAGGTCATTGTAATCATGAAAAAAAGTAGGGGATGTAAGTGTAATTTTGGGAAAATCTTAGGGGTATGAGAATACCCTACTACAGCAGTATTTTTGTTATCTGTGTTGACCTTGTAATGGAAACAGGACGATGAGAATGCCCTTCTACAGCAGGCACTTGCAATGTCAATGGACGATCCTGCCATTAGCCATGATGTAAAAGATACAGATATGTCAGAAGCATCTGCAAGTGATCCCGAGTTGGCTCTAGGTGAGTTTTTATGTTTATACAATCTTCATGTAAGAAACACAGATATAGGCATGGATACTCTGCAAGACGGTAAAATTTAAGTGTCCCATAGGGCATTGAAGTGTTGCATGATGACTGTTATTTGTCCAGCATGGAAACACAGACACAATTCCTTTTTAACGTGTCCAACATTTTGTGGATCATAGTTCTTTCTTCCATTAAACACGGATAATTGTTTTACAAATCACGAAGCATGCAGATAAATGCCTTATTTATATATCTTGATGATTGAACTAGTTATCAAATATCTTGGTGCTGAGAAGATTTGATCACGTGTTTGCACTTTGATCTAGGAGATAGGTTTTATTCCATTTTGGTGAAAAGATAGATTCCAATGCATAGTGTTTGTTTTGTCTGCATTTACATATTTTCTCAGCTAACTCCTACTTGTTTTGAGGATTTTGATAAGCTTACTATGATCTGTACACAGGGTTAATATGTTAATTTTTATCTTAGAATCTCTAAGTCAATTAAAGCGTCGGTGGTGTTTATGATCTTTTCTGGTTTTGGTCATCTGTTGCTTGCAGCTCTCCAGTTATCAATAGCAGATAGTACAAAGGATCAAGCAAGTCAGTCGGACATGGGCAAATTGTTGGCTGATCAATCCTTTGTATCTTCTATCCTTGCATCTGTATGTCTAATAAATCCAATGATTATTTATTTAGTTTTTATAACGCAGTATATTCGTGCACTGTATTTTTTGCACGAAGTAATAATTCATTGCTTCTGCAGCTTCCTGGGGTTGACCCAAATGATCCTTCTGTCAAGGATTTACTGGCGTCCATGCAAAATCAGTCTGAGGTTAGTCTTTCTTCTACTATGGAAAAACATACATTGGATTTGAAAGGAATCATTTTAGAAAATTTCTGAGCAGGCATAGTTGCAGTACTTGGCCTATTATAACCTTGAGCAAGTTTCCACTCTCCCCTCCTTTAATTGATATAATTTTTTTCATTATTTGAATAGTTGAATTTGCTTGGTAATATCCTACTAATAATGGAAATACTGAGTGAAGTGTTTATGATGTCTGCCCATTGAAGGCCATGAGGACAGTCGTGGGCTTTATTTTTAATATTGAAACACAAGACAGCGTAAACCTGATTATTAGGTTGAGTTAGAAAATGAATGTTCTTAATAGCCCAAGTTTTGAAATTATTTCACTCCCATCAATGGCTGTTTGCTTTATTTTTAGTTTTATTTTTTAATGTATTTTCAGGGTTAATACTGTGCTTGCAGTTCCGTGAAAAATGTTTGCTGTAATAGTATATTTTTATACGTGCCATTGTAAATTTGGCCTGAAGTATTTATATTTTTGAATGGATGAGAAGATTTTTGTACAAAGATTAATTTGCTACTAAGCTTCTGATATTTTATGCCTAGTGCTACTATCTCAAATTTCAACTTTTTCTTTGCTTTTGGGGTGGGGTACATGGTATTTTTCTCTATATATCCTATGCTGCTATCAGTTTTCTGATGGTGTTGTTTATCCAGCCTCAACAGAAGAACGACGAGAAGCCTTCAGAGGAGGAGGAAAAGAAGTAATCTTTAAGAGCCGCTTTGCCCTGTGTATGGTTTTATGTTGGTAGCATTTTCGCGGCTGATAGTAATTGGGAACTACTTTAGCATGTTCCAATTTTTGTCTCTCCGTAGCTAATTGGAACTCAATGCATGTATTGTTGAATATTACTGTGTACGATTAAAGATGGTCTTCATTGTCGTGTTGGTTGGTGCATATAATGTGACAAGTGCTTCAAAGAACTATTATTATACTGAAGAAAGTTCCTACTTTAAATATATTTTTCAATCTCATCTCGATATTTATGCTAATCCGTTTCAGTTCAATGTTACATTTTTTTATTTAATTAGTATAATGTTCTTAGGTTATGCTGTGCCGTGAATGAATTCAGTGACTGCTTTGTTTTTTTAGTTATCGAAATAGTGTAATAAATTCTATCGCTAAAACAAATAGTAGTGGTCATGTGACTTTAAATATTGATTATCGTGCATAATTTTTGAAAGGGGGGATTTCTAGTAGCTGTAATTTCTTCATTTTTGAAGATGCTCAGGTTCATTAAAAAATGCATTTAGTAAATTTTAACTTAGTGTTTTTTATTTTTTAACCTTAATCAAACTCTTTCGAAAGAATAATATAATGGGTACCTTTGTCAATATTACTAATAAAAAAATTGGAATTGTACATTTTGACACATTGTTAAACATTACAAAATTAATAAGAATAAAATTTAGGAATTGAGAAAATTAGAAAATTAAATCGTTGGATACTTTTTTACAAATACTTCAAAATTAGAAAAGTATTGCTTAATTTATTATTAATAAAAAATCATAATAAAACAATATGTTAAAATAAAGTTTGGGCTTAGGCCATCTATTACTCATCCTAATTTTAAAAATAAAAAAAAGAAACATATACTGCGCAACACTCAGTACATGTAGAAGGGATCATCGGATTTTTGTCTCATCTTCTCCGCACTGACCAGCAGCGCCCTCTGCCACCGCCTTCAGTTGATTGTGCTTACAAGGATTGAAGGGTTAATTGCCCTCACATTATATAAGCTTACAGCCATTGCACTTAATGAATTTTGACCCTTCTCAACTGAAAACTAACGATTTCAATTGGAAATAGTCCTTTTACTATATGAACATAGACATATTTTCAAATATCAATTCGAATTCTCTCAAAAGAGACTTTATCGAATCCAATTTAGAAGAGTAGATAGGAGAACTTAATATTTGCATAATTATAATAAATTTATATATTTATTATATTTTATAACTATAATTAAATAAATTTACCTTTTTACAATTTATTTTTAGAGTAACTACAACCATTATAAAGTAAAAGAACCCTAAAAGATCATTAAATTGCAGAAAACTTAAAATAGACCGTGATTAAAATTGTAAATTGCAAATTGAATGATTAATGTAAATTGTAATTGAAATTGAATTAACATGAATAAAAACGGATGAAGACGGTCTATTCCTTAAAACGGTAAATTGAGCATAAATGTAAACAAATTCAATTTAGGAACTGTATTCAACAGAGTGTTCGGGGCTCAGTGCTCGAGGGTAAGATCTCGGTGCATGGTATAGGCAGGTCAGCTCGGCTGTTGGACCAGTAAAATGGGCAACGTTTGGTCAGTATGGCATAGTTGAAGTAATTTTTTATATGTGAGCATAAGGCTACTAATGAAGGGTATTTATGAATATAGGAGTACATTTAGTACGTGTGGTGTCTAGCACAAGTAAAACATTCTCTATAGAGCCTAAAGCCCAAGAGAGCTAGGGTTGAGGAGAATAGGTGCATGCATGGTACGTGGAGGCTTGTATGCCTCCAAGGGACAAATTGGACCCCTGATATTGGTACATGAGTTGGTACCTTGGTGGTTATTCTGTTAAGATTTTATGCACTCCAAGGAGATAAGATTTTGTGCAATTGCAGCACTGATCAAACATGGTTTCACTGGAGGTAAGGTTCTCTCGTGAGAGAAGGTTGTTACAAGAGGTAATCTAAAAGTAGACATAAAAGGGACTTGAGATCTCTGGCAAAGGTACACTATTTCTATAAGCCCTGAACTGACTTGATCGTCGGAGTGCAATCAATAGGTAGGGCCCCCTATGTTTCAACGGAGCCGCCTTCCAACATCCAAGGTAAGCACAGAATCCACCAGAAATAGGAGGAGCCACCGCTTGCCTTTGAGGTCAACTGGCAAGAACAAGAACTATGAAGCTCAGACTTCTCTTAAATGGCGTGTCAGTGTCGGATACTCGTATCGGATACCGACACTCGCATGACACTTGTAGGACACGTATCCATGAAGTATCCAATTCAATAAGTATTTGTTGGATTTCTGGAAATTCTAGTACGGCTCTAACATAATTTTAAAAAGAAAAAATACATTAATTTTTTAAAAACTCAAATTTATTGTATAAATTTTTATTATGATTATAAAAATAAGAAACAATTCATTTTGAACTAGTCATGAAAAACATCATTATACTCAAAAAAATAATCAGGAACATACTTGTACACATAAATATTTATTGTCAATTTATATAATTCATAATTATATAATATATAGATATGTGTCCCCGTATCCTACATTTTAGAAATTATACGTATCTTCGTATCTGTGTCTGTGCTACATAGTTTAGAAACGTAGAATAAGAATAAAAAGTCGTGATTCACTAATCTTCCACTTCATAGAAGGAATCCAAATACAAATTCTTTGTTATTGAAAAAAACATAACCAATTACTTTATATTATTAGAAAATCACTTTCAATGGAAAATAGAAATTTGAAACGAATTTGGAAAAAGAAAACACTAAAACACAACATCATCATATCATACATGACTTTTGGTTCATTATTACCTAAATCCAAAATTGAATTCACTATAAAAAAAAATAAATCCAAAATTGAATTCACTTTTCCAGAAAATGCATAACGCAAAGAGAAGAAGAAATGCGAGAAAAAAATAACTCCAAGAAATTGAATAGAACATCCTCAAATTAACTAAAAGTAGAGAAAACTAAAAAGTAAACTAACTAAACCACTGTTACAAAGTGTCTAATCTACTTGCTAAGCATGTTATGTATATATTTTTGTTCAACCAATCTTTATATACAGTTTCAAGGCTACACAATGGATGGGTCTTGGTTCTAACCGAAATTGGACCCACAAAATTGTTCCAAAACTAACTTTAATTTCTTTTTTAAGTTTTAATTGATTGTCTAGTTATTTGTTGATCATTGACTTTTGACTGTCTGGTGCAATTTGCAAATAACTCGTTAGACTCAACTTTTTCTACTTTTCATAGTCCAAGTATCTTTATTGAAGCTTCTAAGGTCAAAGTGTAATTCGGAAAAAATGTTTCTACAAATGATCAAAGCAATTATTAAATAGTCTATGCAAAATTTAAGTTATAAAAGACCGTTCTTATTACATTTTGTACAAGTCCTAAATTCTTGCATAAAATACAAATCTACTTTAAAAATAGAAAATAATAACGAAAGAATAGACTAGAAAAATTAGAAGGATGATGTAATAACTGTTTTTTTTATCAGTAATAAAAATCAAATAAATGTGAACCATTTCAAGGGTAGTTCAACCCTTATACAAAATATACAATGAACAACTTCTAACCTAAAACCACCAAACTAACTGAACCAAAGCACGAATCTTACGAAAAATCTAACATACGTCAAAAAATCATTCTCATACATTCCAAAGGTTCCAAGCACCAGCTAAAGAAGGAAAACGAGCCAGAACGAAATTTTGCAGAAATCCAAGACCACACCTTTGCTTGCACCATTGTACACACTTCTGACGCGTCAGCCACCCTCTTATTGAAAATGATAGAGTTCCTGTGATTCCAGATTTCCCCCACAACCCCAACCCAAATTGTGCTCCATACATCATTAAATGAATCAGAAAACATGCTCAACTTGAACTGAGCAAAGTTTGACGAATGATCATTGTGAGACACAAACGACACTCTCAACCACTTAAAGCAAAAACACCAAACCCGCCAAGCAAAACTGCAAGCGAAAAACAAATGGCGGTGAGACTCTTCCTCCTTCCCACATAGACAACACAAAGAACTTTCCACCAACACCCCACGCCTTTCCAGATT
>Ga0123342_1008717_pt1 | contig 12579 bp, 10 predicted proteins | sample Turbeawhitnodule_FD_89960 | JGI IMG/M metagenome (GOLD analysis project Ga0123342, IMG submission 89960) | Root nodule microbial communities of legume samples collected from Mexico - Turtle bean Mexico white nodule | ecosystem: Host-associated > Plants > Roots > Nodule | place: Mexico: Nepantla...
ATATTAGTATATAGTCAAAGCCTAGAGTCACACCTAAGTCACCTTAGGGAGGTTCTTTTAGTGCTTAGGAAAAATAGTTTGTTTGCTAATATAGATAAGTGCACTTTTTGTGTAGATAGTGTAGTGTTTTAAGGTTTTATAGTAAACAAAAATGGGGTACATGTTGACCCCGAGAAAATCAAAGCCATCCAAGAGTGGCCAACCCCACAAAATGTAGGAGATGTTAGGAGCTTTCATGGTCTAGCAAGTTTCTTTAGGAGATTTGTTCCTAACTTCTCATGTCTAGCTTCACCACTCAATGAGTTAGTGAAGAAAGACAATCCATTTTGTTGGACGGAGAAGCATGAGCAAGCCTTTCAAAGGTTAAAAGCTCAACTCACTAATGCACCCATTCTAGCTTTACAAAACTTTTCAAAAACTTTTGAACTAGAATGTGATGCATCGGGAGTAGGAATATGTGTTGTGTTGTTGCAAGGTGGGCACCCAATTGCATATTTTAGTGAAAAACTTCATGGTGTCGCCCTCAACTATCCCACCTATGACAAAGAGCTCTATGCAAAGTGGATGGAATTTCTTGAACAATTTCCATATGTTATCAAATACAAGAAGGGCAGTACAAATATTGTGGCAGATGCTCTATCAAGGAGACATGCCCTATTTACTAAACTTGGAGCCCAAATTCTTGGATTTGAAAACATACCTGAACTTTATAAAGAAGATCATGATTTTGCACCCACTTTTGTTGAGTGTCAACATAAAGCACAAGGAGGTTTTTATGTTTCTGAGGGGTACATATTTAAAGAAGGAAAACTTTGCATACCCCAAGAAACACATAGAAAACTCCTTGTAAAAGAAGCATATGAAGGAGGACTCATGGGCCATTTTGGAGTTGATAAAACTCTTGAACTTTTAAAAAGAAAATTCTTTTGGACACACATGAGGAAAGACGTCCAAAGACATTGTCGTAGATGCATTTCATGTTTAAAAGGTAAATCTAAGACAATGCCTCACGAACTCTCCACTCATTTACCTTGTGCAAGTGCTCCTTGGAAAGATATAAGCATGAATTTCATATTAAGCTCTTCTTTAAAGAAGTGGTAAGTCTACATGGTTTACCTAAGACCATAGTTTCGGATAGAGATCCTAATTTTGTAAGCCATTTCTGGAGAACTCTTTGGGAAAGGCTTGGAACAAAGTTGAATTTCTCAACTTCTTGTCATCCTCAAATGGATGGACAAATTAAAGTTGTAAATAGATCTCTTTTCACTATGCTTAGGTCAATCATGAAAGGAAATCACAAATCATGGGATGAGTACCTTCCTCATATTGAGTTTGCATATAATAGAGTAGTTCATAAAACTACTAACATTTCTCCATTTGAGGTTGTGTGTATGGGTTCAATCCTCTTACTCCTTTGGTTTTGTTACCTCTACCTAATCCACAAGATTTTGTGCATAAGGAAGGAGTAACAAAGGCTAGATTTGTAAAGAAAATGCATGAGAAGATTAAGAACAAAATACAACAACAAATAGAGAAATACATGAAACATAACAATAAGCGGAAGAGAGAGGTGATTTTTGAGGAGGGAGATTGGGTTTGGCTTCACCTTAGAAAAGATAGATTCCCTAATCAGAGGAAGTCTAAACTTAGTCCCAGGGGTGATGGTCCCTTCCAAGTTCTCAAAAGAATCAATAATAATGCATATCAAATTGACCTGCCTGAAGAATATGGAGTACATACTACCTTCAATGTTATGGATCTAACACCTTTTGCAGGTAGTGAAGATGAAGAGACATAAGCATGTGATTTGAGGACAAATCCTCTTTAAGAGGGAGGGGATGATGGAAGAGGCCCAAGCTCAGGCTCTAGTTCAAGCCCAACAACTAGGTCCATGGCAAAGAGGATTCAAGAAGATTGGGACTCTACTACTGATGGCAGAGAAACGTTTCTTTATATGTTCAAAGAGGACCATAAGAAGTAAAGCCCAAGCCATGATAACTAGTTTCTTTATTTTTAATTTCAGTAGAATATGGTTCCTTTAGCATAATGGAGGAGGTGTGTTTATCATTGTAGCTTGAGTAAAGCCTTCTAGGGTAAGAAGTTAACCTAGCTTCTAGAAGTTTGCTCCTAGGGTGCGACATTGACTTTAGTCAAAACCCTAACAGCCGCTCTTTTGTGTATTTCCCATTCTACCATTGCTCCTTGCTCTCCAAGCCACCATCTCCTATAAATAGGGTGCTTTGGATCATGTTTTGTAAGATCAATTTTATGAGTAAAATGCTGGAAAATATTGCAAGTTTCTACTCCCTTGTCTAGTCTCGCTAGGTTAGAAATTTTGATCTTCACCTCAACCTTTCTCCAAGTGATATGGCCCAACCAATCACTCTCCATACCTTTCATGCACCTACAAGGAACCAATAGCTCTATATGAGCCCTCCTTGATCCATCACATCCATTGCTTCCACCACCCTTTTCAAATCTCCAAGAAGAACCCATCATTTGGTATCAACCCATCAGAATGGAAGATGTAGCATGGGCTTTTTCTTTTTCTTTCTTCTTTCCATAATTAAACCCATGTTTTTAGCATTTGTGACCATGAGTGGGTTATGTTTAATTTTCCCACTTTTCAACTCGATTTCAATTCTTTGTTCGATGATGAAACAAAGTTGGAAGAGACACTGCCCAACATGTGTTCATAGAAAGGAGACTGCAATGTGTCTATAAACATAGCCACCATTTCCTTGTCGTGTAATGGTGGCTCTAGTTAGGCATCATCTCCCTCCACTTTTAAGCATATTCCTTGAAGTTTTCATATTCCTTGTTCTTCATACTTTGTAATTGTAGTTTTATACTTTGTATCATGTAAACATTGTATTTTCATTAATATGTCAATCTAGTCTTTCCAAGAATGGACATGAGTTGGCACAAGATGCTTTTCTATTTTACTGCAGTTCCATTTTAAATTCAGTTTACATTTCTTGCCATCTTCAATTCAGTCTTCACATTTATTTCCCCAAATCCTTAATTTGCCAAAAAAGAAACTCTTCAATGAACTCAATGTACTTATGTTCCTTAGATTGACCTAGGTTGACCCTATACAACATTTTAATTTTAGTTTACATTTCTTGTCATCTTCAATTCAGTCTTCACATTTCATTTCCCCAATCTTTAATTTGCTAAAAAAGAAACTCTTCAACAAACTCAATGTATTTATGTTCCTTGGATTGACTTAGGTTAACCCTATACCACATTCGGGGAAACTTAGTTTTGTTTGAAAAACTTGATGCAACTAAGATTTTATCACATACTAACGTTGCAAGATACAAACAGGTATTGTTTTAGCTCGTAGTCACTCATAACTAACATGTGCAAGTATTCTTTGGGAATATAACCACTCTTGGCTAAACTGTCAAGTATTCTTTAACAATATGTCAATCATGGCTAAGACGAAGATTGATGTGATCAAAAGATCATAAGGTTGCTCACTAGAGAGAGGTTGTGTCTTTCAACTTTTACAAGGTTAAACGCTCTTACTAGTTTGTTGGATGAACACAACAATGTTCCTACAAAGCTGTTTTAGGGCATAAAAAGCATATTGACAACGTTTCACCACTTTTGCAAATTGAACTCCTTGCTCTTCTTCATGAAAGATAACTTGATATAAGCTTTGAAGAAAATAGTCATTACAAATCATTTTCTAGTTGTTGAGTAGCTTGCAACTCACTCATTTTCCTTGTGTTTGAGTAGTTTGGATGTAGAAGATGTATTAAATGTGTTCTATGCATGCATGCATTAAATGTTTTTTTCTTCTTTAAGCAACATCCCGAAAGATGGATGCACTTATATTTCCTTGGACAAAATGTCTTTACTCTAAATTAATTACATAAAATATAGAGTCGTACGAAGCATATTAATCAATCCAGGTTTGACAATGCTAACACTGGGGAGTTATTGAAGCAAAGCAACTATAACTCATTTTCCTAGAGTCCTTTGATGTGATATATGCTTTGTGTGTGGATCATCTTGGTCAGACACATAAAACAAACATTCCCGTGGAACATAAATTACGCATACAAATATTTTTGAAGTATTATATTAACTAAGACTATGTGCATATCATTTAAGGAAACAAAACTTATCAAATATAAAACAAGACTACAATGTTGTATCATTTAACAGATAAACCACTTATATCTTATATAATATGATATGTTATTGTTCTCGCCGGCTGACTTCGGTCGGTCTTTGAGGTGAGCTTCACTTTGACTTGTCTCCACGTGATGCTCCGAGATGTTAATCCTTTGGAAATGAGGCTCTACCTGTTGATCACACTCCGACGATCAAGTCAGTGAGAGAATCCAAACTATCAATTTGTATCAGTTCAGAGTTCAGCAAAAAGCTTACCTTTACTCAGGGTCTTAAACCCCTTTTATAGACATTCCTTCAATGATTTTCATCAACCAGAATATTATTTCAATAACAAGAATACAATCTCAATAACAACAATATAATTTCAACAGTAAGTATATTCCGTTAACGTGTACCTTTTATTTTTGGGTACAATGCCACAACATCCTTAACAACTTTTATTTGCCTTTAAGTATATATATGCTTTAACTAATTCAGATATTTCTTCTATTGTTTTTACTTTAATTACTTTTTCCATATAGACTACCAAACCTCTGGACCAACCTTATAACGTGTCATTGGGCCCATACCTGCCCTAGGCTAAGTTGGGTATTTCTCACATAATTTGTCTAACCGAGCTTACTACACTTAAGTGCTTGGACTGAGGATCCGAGCACATCCGACTAGTACACAAGCCCCCAAGGCTCGAGCCGAGCTTGACAAGGCGAAGAGGCTCTCTAGTGTTGGTGGCTGACATGACGTTTTCTCAAGGGGTAGCTAGGGTGCGATGAAGTGTCTTGTGAAAGGACATTTCACCTTGCTTAATGTGGAGCGTACACGTGGCGCCTGCATCAACGGTGGGAAAATCCTACCATTTTAACTTCATCTTTTTCCGAAATAACCCTTTTGTTCTCCCTCTAAACACTCTTCACTCTTTCACCCCTGACTCACCGCTGCGCTCAAGTTCTCTCCCCTTTACAAAAGACTTATCATTCCTCTTTAGCGCCATCACATACCGTCGTTGCTTACTGGAAAACCGGGTATGCTCTATCCATTTAACTTCACTAAATGATTGTTATTGATCTCACCTTGGAGAAATGCATCTTAGTTTACTCCGATTCTATTCATTCTATTTTGGCCTGAATTGCATTCGTATTTTGCCTTTGTTTTATGCTTTTAGTTGTTTTTGACAATGGATTATAGTTTTGCATACCATTGGGCTAAAAAGGAACTCCTTAAAGAGACCTCTTACTATACCACCCGTTTACGAATTAGAGAGTTAAGGGAAGCTAGGTGTTGTTTGAGTAAAAAACATGAGGGTTTCGTAAAAGTAGTAGAGTGTAAGGAAGGGGAACCGATATGCTGTGATGAGTCATCGGACTCTGATGGTCCATTTTGTTTTTTCTATGCTACGTTCTTAAAAAAGGTCTTACTTTGTCTACCTTTGTCTATTTTTTTAAAAGGAGTTGTTGATCGAGCTAAACGTAGCTCCCGCCCAGCTACATCCAAATAGATGGGCATTTATATGAGGTTTTATAATCATGTGTTCCTAGCTCGACATTTCACCGACTGTGCAGGTCTTCTTACACTTTTTTTAGGCCAAATACTTGGGCCGCCAACTGTGGGTTTCTCTTAATGGTGCCCCTGGGAGAGGTTTACTTATCCTCTTCCAGTTATCCTAGATAAATTTTAAAGGTCGATTCCTCAAGATCCGAGCTTCGGCAGGAGGTCCGTCCTTATTGGACAACTTTCCTTTTATTGGATGCCCAATCCTAGGTTCCAAAGTGCTCGACGCTTGGAAGACCTGCCTCCAAAGGACCAAGGAATTTGCGAATTTTTGACAAGTTTGAAAGTCATCTTTGATACCACAACATTGTTGACCAAAGAGTATCTTCCTGGTGCCCTATACCGGTACACCCCTTTCCTACCTTTGAAAAAAAAACCTAAATCACAACCACTAATCATTTATTTGTTTTTGTAGATAGCATGCTCTCCAACATCAGCAAGGCTGAGCTCACTAGGAAGATGAGAGCATCAACGAGCCTGCCCAAGGAGTCATTACCACAAAAAAGAAAGGCTCCAACTGTGGTTACACAAATTCAATCTGACCAAGACAAGCAGACTGCCTCAAGGCTTGTCTTCAAAAGGAAAAGACCAACGATCACTCCCCCTACTGAGCATTCACATTCAGATGGCCGAGCTCCACACCAAGAGGTCATCACAATTTTTAGGAGTGCGAGGCCGAGAGCTCGTGGGACCCCGACTTTGACGTCCCAACTCATGGTAAGTCATTCTTTTAGCCCAGTGAGGATAGAGCTAGGCTAATGGTTCATGACGAAGATCACCTTCGTCATGATACCTTGAAGCTACTCGAACAAGCATTTGCCATGCCTTGCCTAGTCGACGTTAAGGCAAAATATCGAAAAACATCTGAGGACCAAATGATCAAAGAGAACATGGAGCTTCGCAAAAAATGGAACACCTCCAGGCTGAGATTAACTGATTGGGTGGTCTGCATCAAGAAGCCGAACAACTCTAAGCTGAGAATACCCAAGAGGCATTAAGCTTGGCTGAAGAGAAAAACAAGTTTTTAACTAAAGTTGAAGAGGTGAAAAACGAGGTGACCCACAAAGGGATGACACTAGCTATCTTGTTCACGCAAAGGCGCTCATATTCTCCGAGATGAAACTAGCTATCTTGTCCTCTAGCTCCTTAGAAAGCGAGGTGCCGAGCTTGAATTTCTTTCCCTTTATCTCCCTCTCTCAAGTTTCTTCAGCTGGCCCAGGTTGCCTTTCGTCGCTGATGCCGGCCTTTGCCACCCATCCTGACTCTCTGTGTTGGATAGTAACTGTATAGGTTCCCCTGCGATTTTTTAAGCTACTTTCGTAACATTTTCGGGCCATCTTTTGGTCGGTCTTCATCGTGATCACCTTTCCTTCAGTCGAAGGCAACTTCATCTTCATGTGGGTGGTTGAGGCCACCGCACCTAGCCTATTCAAGGAAGGTCGGCCCAGGAGCAGGTTGTATGCAGAAGACGCGTTGACGACGATGTACTTGATGGTAATCGATCTGGCCGTGCTTTCATCAGAAAAGGTCGTCCTCAATTCGACATATCCTCGCACCTCCACCTGGTTGCCTGTGAAACCTACCAGACAACCATCATATGGCCTTAACTGGTCAGGCATATTATTTGCGCTTAGGGGCTGAGCTCCCCCCTCCGGAGAACCCTCATTCGATGGTGCTTAACTCTTCGAGGACTAGAGCTTCGTGCTTTTGCTCTGAGGATGTGATTTCCGCCTTCGACCCCTCTTGGTCGACCTCGAGATATTCTGTCAAGAGGCCCTCTTTGACTAAATTTGCTAGCTCGTAACTTAGGGCGATGCATCGCTCGATTCCATGCCCATAAGCTCGGTGAAAATGACACCAAATATCCCTTTCAGCCCCCAAAATTGGTCTGTCTTTTTGGGAAACTTCAATTTTTCTGACACCCCGAGCATGCCTATGAGTTCCTTGCAAGATACTCGAAATCTAGGTTTGATTGTTCTTTCTTCCCTGGGCTTTGCCTTAGGTTCATCCTTCTTGGCGACATACGGGACGTACCTCTGGTCCGCTCTTTTCTTGGTAGATACTTCATTGCTTTTGATAGAACGATTTCAGTTGTTCTCCTTGTACCTAGGTTGTTTAAAATGTGAGCTACCGTTTTTCCTGAGTACGACCTCGATATGGGCTATAACTCGTTGACACACCTCAGATAACGACTCCACCGAACTCCTGATTAAGGAATCACTGAACGGGTTGGCTGTTATCCCTTGTACAAAAGCAGCAACTACCATCTCTTCATCTTGAGTTTGCAGTCTTACTGAGACTGCACAGTATCTATTCAAATGTTCTTTAAGCGACTCCCCTTCCCTCTGTTTGTCATTGAAAAGATCATACAATATTAGGGATTGACCTTATTAGCCGAAAATTGTTCGTTACACATTCTAGAGAATTGAGGGAAAGAGGTGATGTTTCCATCCGGGATTCCGCTAAACAATTGTAGAGTTGTTCCTGTGAATGTTCTCATGAGCATCTTACATCGGATTGCATCCGACCCCGCAAAGATGATCATTTGAGCCCGAAACGCCTTTAGATGACTTTCAGGGTCCTCTACCCCAGAGAAAAGGGCGATCTTGGGTGTGCTATAATGGAGCGACATGGGCTCTTCCATAATTTGCTGAGAGAACGGCTTGAGTCATCCCTTGATGACAAGTATGGGGAACGTTCCTGGGTGGGACGTAGGCCCTGTCGTTGCAAGTTCCTCCACAGCTCCTCGTTGGTTTTGCGCAACTCCTCATTGGCTTGTGTGTGTTCATCCAAGCTATTCAGGAGGCCTCAATCTCTACCATGAGGCGAGCCAGGCTTAAACGCATTTCCTCTCGAAGGCGTTCTTGGTCGGCTTGGGCTTCTGCTCGTAGTCATTATTGCTTGGCCTTGGCTTCCTCCTAAATTCGCCTTGCTCGCGTCGATATTCTTTGTTTGCCTCCTGGAGAACCCTCATGACCTCCATAATTTGTTGCTAGGCGGGGGCCTTGCTACCTTCAGATCCCAGCGGTTCTTGCCTTGTGTTTCTCATCACGGCAGAAGGCTCAGTCGCAAATGTGGATGGGATCAGGTTTTATCGGACCCCATGGTGGGGGCCAAATGTTCTCGTCGGCTGACTTCGGTCGGTCTCTGAGGCGAGCTCCGCTTTGACTTGTCTCCATGTGATGCTCCAAGATGTTGATCTTTTGGGACAAATGGGACTTTACTTGTTGATCACACTTCGACGATCATGTCAGTGAGAGTAGTCAAACTATCAATTTGTATCAATGTAGGGTTCAATAAAAAAATTACCTTTACTCGGGGTTTTAAACCCCTTTTATAGACATTTCTTCAACGATTTTCATCAACCAAAATATTATTTCAACAACAAGAATATAATCTCAATAACAATAATATAATTTCAACAGTAAGCATATTTTGTTAACATGTACCTTTTATTTTCGGGTACAATATCACATCATGTCTAACAACTTTTATTTGCATTTAAATAATTCAGTTATTTCTTCTGTTGTTTTTACTTTAACTACTTTTTCCATATAGACTACCAAATCTCTAGACCGACCTCATAATGTGTCATTGGGCCCATACCTACCTAGACTGAGCTGGGTATTTCTCACATAATTTGGCTAACCGAACTTACTACACTTAAGTGTTTGGACTTAAGATCCAAACACGTCCGACCAGTACAGTTATTAAACAAATACTTAATGATAAAACGTGTCCATGTTTTATATTTGTAACACGTAATCAAAATTATGAATATTTGACTTTTCTAAAACAAAATCAATCAAAATGCTTAAATTAGACACTACAAACTTTTACAAAGTGTGATATTCCTCCAAATCTATATCTGTAACTATTTTTCATCCTTTTATATTTTAAAAGATACTACATTTCCATTTATTAAACTGTCTTCTCCTCGTAAAGACAAAAGAAGTAAAACCTAATTTCACAAATTTCTTCCTTTAGAATAGATAAAAGTATAAATTCTCTTACTTTTTGAACTTTTTCTTCATGAATTAGGATTTTCTTTGAACTATTTCCAATATTAAAATAGTAGTTTTCTCCTTAAACATTTGGCATATTGAAAAATGTTTTATATAGTGCAATTGATCATAATATGATGAAGAATGGAATTCAAGATCATGCCTTATAACAAAATTAAACATAGCACTTAATTTAAATTTTTTTAACCATTATTCCAATTATTTCTGAAACTAAACAACAAAAAGCATAAAAGAATCTAAATTTGTTTAATCATTATTCCAATTATTTCTGAAACTAAACAACAAAAAGCATAAAAGAAATCTTGAAAAATGTGCGCGCCAGGTAGGGGTCGAACCTACGACCTTCTGCTTAGGAAACAGACGCTCTATCCACTGAGCTACAGGCGCTTTTAACATTACTTGATCGCAGTTTTACCAATATATATTTGAAACTATTATTGAAATTCCTTTTACTTAAACTTCTTGCGGCAATTCACATTTTTTTTTCTTCATTCGAAAACAAGAAAAATGGAAACTACCCAAAGTCTCCCCTCACCAAAAAATCATCAATATAGGAAAAGGAACATACTCAAGGTTTTCATTTTGGTGGCACTAAAATTAACAAGATGAGAGTAACAACACAATCGATTGCCCCCCTTTAAGTTGTGAAGTGTTTGGAATACACTTAATATGAAATTAGAAAAAAAAAGTGTAAACAAGCATTCTTTATAATATTCATTTAGGCTTAATTATAATTATTGTAATTTTGATCCTCATGTATTGTAAAATCAATTCCTACTTTTTTTTGTAATTTTAGTTTTTTTTTTTAAATTATTCATAACTTTTATTTTTATTTTTTTACACAAATTGAGTACTTTAATTTTTAATTATCCATCACCTTATTTAGTTTTTATTTTTAAAAAATATATTGAGGCACTACTAAATTATGTTTAGTAGCAACTCCTTATAATTTCTATCCTATTAAATTTTGTCAAAAATAAAACCACTAAATATTATACGTTTTTTTTCTCAATTTCAGTGTCATCTCCCTAAAATAGAGGTTTTTCTCTCAAATAACATTTTTTTCAATATTATTCCCCAATAGCACTAATCTGTGTCAAGGAAGAATTCGGTTCCCATGAAATCGAATTCTCACTTTCAATTTTTATTTTGAAAAATAATTCCCCTTAGAATTTAGTTTCCAGGTTCTGAGAATATTTTTTATTGAATTTAGTTTCCACATTCTGAGAGTATTTTTTTTTCCTGCTTTGTGAAAAATATAATTTCCACTTTTGATTTATGAATGTTCATCTAAAATTAATTATGCGATAACGGAATGTTTTTGAGAATTGGTTACTGATGGGCTAAATTCCGTGGAAGTTTTCGATTTTTATTTCTTATTTTCGGTATTGGAGTGAAAGAGAATTTGGTTTTCCAGTGGATGATCAAAATCTGGTTTCCAATTTTTGACTTTGGTGTATGAATGTTTCATCTGACCGAATGTTGAGATGGTGTTTTGATTTTTTTTTTTTTTTCTGATAATGAAAAGGACCGAAAAAAGATCGTTCGATGGATGATCGAAATCCAGTTTTTGAAAAATATAATTTTAGATTTGACGTATGAATGTTTATCCAAAATTAATTATACAGTAATCGAATTTCGAGATTGTGTTTTAGAATTTTTTTTTGCTTTGTGCATAATGAATGAAAAAGAAGAAAAGAAATATAAAATAAATTTAAGAAGAAATAAAATGATATAAATTTTGAATAAATTTTTTGTTAGTAAGAAATGTTTTGAAAATTTTAATTAAAAATGGGGAAAATAAATTTTAACTCAGAGGCAAAAATTATTTAATTATATAAGGTTAAATTATTAAATTTTGTTTTGTAGTGAATTTAAATATTTATAAAACTGAAATAGAAAGAAATTTAAAATTTGAAAATTAAAAATAAAAAATATAAAAATTTATAAAGGATAATATCAATACGAAGAGAAATTTTTTTTGTTTTTTTTTTAATTTTTATAATAAATTTGAATTGTGGAGAATAAATTATAATAAATTTGTAAATATATTTTATAATAAAATTAAAATTATAATAAATTATAATATTGTTACCAAATTAAATGTTGTTATTTTTGTTAGATATCAAAATAAGTTTGGTAAAAATTAAATAAAATTATTTGGATATTTTATAAAAAATATTACTGAATGGTTTAAAAAATTATAAATAAAAATTAAGTTATTCATTGATGATATGTATTTATTCATAAATAAAATTAAGTGAATAAGTTCACTATTGGGTTTAAAAAAAATAAGTGTATACATTATAATTTTAAAATAAAAAAAGTAAATAATATTTAAATTGATAAATTATGTAAATAATGAGTTATATATCGTACCGTCCAGGTCATCGGGTGTGATGACGTGGGCAAGAGAAAGGTAGGTGGTCAAGAAGTCAACATAGTCGTCGTATAGTCAACATAGTCAACGTAGTCGTCGTATGTAGAAGCGGCGTTCTTCAGTATAAATAATCAGTTATCGCCGAGATGTGTCACCGCCAAGATGGATCACCGCCCATCGCCCAAGAGAAGCATCGCGCAAAGTAAGACATCGCCCTAAAGTTGGGTGGCGGCACTGTGGGACCTTCCGCACAGAATAAATGATCGAGTCAAAGGGGCACGTGGCAATGCCCACGTGCTCATTAAAGATATCCAGGGAAGGCTGCATACATGACGCGTGATTAGTTAGGGCACCCACAGAGTATGATGGTGCGAGAGATACAACGCTCAAGTTAGAGCCCAAGTGGCCATAAGGTTATACATTGCACTCCAGATAAGGGAAGTCCATGGGCCGGATACGCTAAGATCCTAAAGATAGCGG
>Ga0123342_1008718_pt1 | contig 12578 bp, 2 predicted proteins | sample Turbeawhitnodule_FD_89960 | JGI IMG/M metagenome (GOLD analysis project Ga0123342, IMG submission 89960) | Root nodule microbial communities of legume samples collected from Mexico - Turtle bean Mexico white nodule | ecosystem: Host-associated > Plants > Roots > Nodule | place: Mexico: Nepantla...
ACCAATTAAATGAATTGGAGAGTGAGAAGGATACCATAACCCAACAGTTGATGTTCCTTTGAGATATTTCAGAATTCTTTTTGCAGCTTTGAAGTGTGACTCTTTAGGATTTGCTTGATATCTAGCACAAAGGCACACGACAAACATGATGTCTGGCCTACTAGCTGTTAGATATAGCAAGGAGCCAATCAATCCTCTGTATTTGGTTTGATCTACACTCTTTCCAGCAGCATCAACATCCATGTAGCAGCTTGATGGCATTGGAGTGCTTGCTTCTTTGCAATTCTCCATTTCAAATTTCTTGAGAATCTCCTTGCAATACTTTGATTGACTTAGAAAGATCCCATCCTTTGTTTGCTTCCCTAGAAGACCAAGATGACCAAAAGGTTAAGTTAGCTTCCCTAGAATTTGAGGATTATGCCATGCAATGGTGACATTAACTTGTAATGGACATTGTGCTAAACAAGAGGCTAGTTGTGGTATCTTGGAACAATTAAAAGTTATGCATGCACGAGCAGTTAGTTCCTCCTCATTATAGGAAGGAACTCTTATTGAAGCTCCAACGGCTTCATCAAGGACCTAGGAGTGTGGATGAATATTTCAAAGATTTAGAAGTTACTTCAACAAATTATGTTCCATGATAATAGATGAAGGTAGTTGTGCTAATGTGGCAAGTACAAGAGTAGTGGAAAAGCTTGAATTATCCACTATTTCTCATACAAAGTCCTATAAATTACAATGCCTTAGTGAATAGGGTGACATAATGGTTAATAAACAAGTCCTCATAAATTTTGCCATAGAAAAATATAAAGATGAAGTTTTATGTGATGTTGTGCCAAAGGAAACAACACATATTCTATTGGGAAGGCCTTGGGAATATGATAGAATTTCTTTTACATGATGGACATACCAACAAGATTTCTTTCACCTTCTAATGGCATAAGACTGTACTAAAACCTCTCTCTCCCAAAGAAGTTAATGGGGATCAAGTAAAAATGAAAATAAAAAGAGAAAATGAAAAAGATGAAGAAAGAAAAAAAAAATCGGATATCATCATCTCACCTCACACGGTAAAAACAATAATGTTTACCCGTACAAAACTACAAATTGCCTCTACTAGGTATACTTCTTCCTTATCTTTTTCATCTCCTAATCATTCTAAATACTTGACCTACTTGACAAAGAAATTTAGGGATAATGTTCACAATCCTCATAAAGGTTTTCACCTTCTAAGAATATTTTCACAAACAAATCATTTCCTCCCTAAATATTCTTTACAAACAAGGTCTGTATATAAAGTTCATCCATACGAACTTCCAAAGCTTATTGAACATAAGTTTGCTTCACGTACTACCTCTCGAAATCTTTCTATCTTTCCCGTGAATAAACTAACTATGTTATTTACAAGAGTTCTAAATTTGAGAGTTACACCGTTTACTGGTGAAGGAAGAACACTCAAATTCAAGAAATTGACTTCTAAGTTCATAGGACCTTATCAAATTATCGGGAGAATAGGTCCTGTGGCTTATAAAATTGCTTTGTCTCCTCCCTTAGCTAACATTCACATTATTTTTCACGTATCCCAACGAAGAAAGTACGTACCTGATCCTAGTCACTTTTTAGAGTTTGATTCAATCCATGTGAAAGAAAATTTGTCATTTGAAGTGAAGCCAATCAGAATTTTAGATTCATAAGTGAAACAACTTGTGGAAGAAGTATTCCCATGGTGAAAGTATTGTGGGATCTCATCTATGGAGACTTCACTTGGGAAATTGAAGAGGAGATACGAGCATCATACCCTAATCTCTTTCTTGGTAAGTTCATTTTTTAGGACGAATTTTTTTGTAGTTGGTGATAATGTAAGAACGTAAAAAAATTAAACGCCACAACCCCTCCCCCCTTCACGCACGAAACTTTTCTTTCTCTCTCTCTCTCTCTCCATCTCTCCCAATTCCTATTTTCTTCTATCTCTCTTAATTTCCTCTCCCAATCTTCATCTATTTTAGAATCTGATCGCACCACGTTGTAGTTGAGGAGTTAAAGAACATTTCTACCCGTTCAGATTTCCAAACAGAGTAAGTTCATTTTTTTCTCTAAATATTCTTTATTCTCTATTTTTTCTTAGGATTTAGTCATCAATCTTGATGAGGTCAATTGAGAAGAGTAATCCTCTCAACTTATTCTACTATATACTGAATTTCTTTTTTGTTTGAATAACTTGAATTAGGCCCTTAAATCTTGAAACTTATCTAGACTGAGAGGATAAAGTTCTAGAAGTTGCTTGAAAAGCAAGTAATTAAGGTAAGGGAAGCTAACTTTAACTTTCAATAGTACTCTAAGTTAGAAGATTTGCATGTGGGGGGGACGTGGTCCAAAGTTTCAATTTTTCTTGTAGGGATGTTAGTTGATAAAATTGCTTGATTTTATGTTGTGTGAACATATGTATAAATATTATATTTTGATAGTTTGAAAAATATTGGTTTTGATGTTGGAAAATTTCTTGAATGGTATGAATTTTTAAATGTTATGTGATTGAATGATATGTATTATATATGAATGATGTCATACATATGGGATAATGTATGAATTGTTGTTTGATGGCATTAAGTATGAAAAAAGCCTATGTTTAATATAGATCCTCTAGCTTGACTGATGATCTAAGTCAAATAGACTAAGATATCAGGTGGTGAGAAGCTGAGAGGGAGTTCATACACACCGGGTCTCGTTGTAGACACTCGGTATTGGATGTTTGAACTTACCCTAATCCTTTCTCTTGGATTTACTGGTAATCTTTGGATCAGGTGTTAGTCTGTGGTAGGGGCATACTTAATGAGTCTTCCGAAGGGGAGGACGATGAATTCAAGTGTATTCAGTGGGATTGAAATGAAATCCAATGATTGTGATTGAAAATAGATCCATGCATGGTTTATATGAATGATGGACTTGGTATTGTAATTTTGTATGACAACATTTAAAGAAATTTTATAAATAATTAGTTTGATTGGTTCTTTTTGCATGAATTAGATATGTTATGAAATTTCTTTTCATTAGCTTACCCTTACTTTTCTTGTTGTGTTTGAACTGCGATGTCTGTACTACATACACGAACAAATGATCATACATGTGTCAGAGGGTCTGGAGAACTTTAGGACATTGTTTTGAACCTTATATTTTAAATATTTGTATTTTTATAAGCTCTAATCATGTATTAGAAATGTTTTAAAAAAACTCTAAACTCGTATAGAAATATGTAAAACTTGTATTGTAATAATTATATGTATTTTTGGAGTGATACATAGAAAATCTCTATATATCATTATTATACTAAATATATAACTAACCATAAAATATGATTAGAAAAATAAATTAATATTATCTTAAAATTTTAAATAATAATTTAATTTTCTACATGCAGATGAAAAATATTTTCATATTATCTACTATTTGAAAACTATCTTTTATATAAATTTTATAAATTTATTGGAAATTATTTTATGCTCATAACTAATTAAAGATTTTGCTGATAAAAAAAACTAATTAAAGATTTTGCTGATAAAAAAAACTAATTAAAGGTTATTTTCTTCGTTTCTATGTGTAAAATTTAATTACATAGTTCATTGCAATTAAAAAATAGTTAATTTTAATTTAGAATTGTGTAAACCAGTACACTAATAAGAGCAGCAGTTAAGAGATTTTAAAGGAATATATTTAGAAACGTATTAAAAAAGCACAGAAGAATGTATTTTTATTCATTTTAATAAAAAAACTCTTTTAATTCTTGAACTAGTTTCAAACAGGGTTAACATTTTTCTTTAGTTTATATGTTACCATAAATATACCCTAACTTTGATTTTAAAACTACTATTAAAATATTTGTTAATATAATTTCTCACCAATTTTAATTAAAGTATTTTAGTCTAAGAATAATTAATACAATGAACGTTATCAACGGGTCTTATAAAAAAAAAAAATCTTATTTTTAATTTAAATTTTATAAATAAAAACAAAGTAAATATCTCGTATATGTCTATTAAATTAATTATTATAAAAGTACACAAAATCATTTTGCAAAATAGTTGTAATAAATAATAATGTAATGTTTTATACTATTTATACTAAATAATTTATTCAGACAAACAGAAAATCACAAAGTATTTTGTTATTTTCAGAAACAAATAAATAAAAAATGTTAAATAGTAAATAATTTTATTTCTTTTTCTAAAAAAGTACACCATATAATTATTTATTAAGTACAGCCAGAAATGAATAAAAATTTATTATTGTCCTCACCAATAAATTACTAGTAACTAGTAATTAATAACACAAAAAATAAAGATATATGACATATACAAAAAAAATTATCCCAGTGAAAAAACTGATTAAAAATAAATTAAAAAAGGTTAAAATATTTCTGAATTGAAGCTACGTTTAAAGGTTAAAAACCCAAGCGAAGTTCATTTCTCTGATCTCAACCTCAACGCTGAACGCAGAAAGGGGAAAAGGGGATTAGGGTTTTGGAAGCAGGGAGCGATTATGGAATTCACAGTGGAGAAGGAATTGGAGAACAACAGCGCCAATAACCCCGAAAACGCTCATCAATCGTTAGATTCTTCTTCTCAATTGGCGTCGGCACTTGATTCAAACAGCAAAGAAACCGAAGAACGACAATCTCGTGAGCTCAAAGCCGGTCTTCACCCTCTGAAGGTTTTTTCCCTGACTTTCATTTTTCGTTTCTTCGCAACTTAATCGCTCTTAGCGGTATCGAAAAATCTTATTATTAGTACTATTATCAGTGTTAGGAGTAGCAGCATTTTTAACTTTGATGCAGTTGTGGTGTTTTCCTCCGATCAGAACGAGTTTCACCTGGATACTCTATGGTGATATCTGTAATTTTTTATCATACGCACCACTAAAGTGAAACTTCAATTTTGAGTAGAGAACGAGATCAAAAGTATATGGAGAACTGCATCTAAGTTTTGTCTGTTATCATGCGATTGTTCCGTATATTATGTTAATTTTGACCCTTAGCATGATCTATGGTTTTTTAATTGGGACGAAGTGTGCAATGGGAAGTTCGGTGATTGATTGTTTTCTAGGATTTTTTTTTTTTTAGTTTTTGGGTTTTATTGGTGAATTAAGGGGTAACCAAGGCTTGCATTAAGTCGTAGACACGATGAAGTGTGGTGTAATGGCTTAATTAGAAGTTTTGGATTGTGGGTATTTGTTTTTTGCTGAAGAATAGGATAGCGAAATTAAAATTCTGGATTTATTTTTGTTGGTTTTGTGTAAGGGTGGCATGCTGTGATTTATCAGTATGTATCAGGGATCTTTCAATTTGACGTTGGGAGTGTTCTAGATGTGGAAGAGTTGATTAAGAGCTGTGTTGGGTGCTTCTTCTTTGTAGCAGATATATATATATATATATATATATATCAGAGATGGTTATGCAATTTGAATTGGATTTAGGGTCTTGATTTTACATGCTTGTTGATTATTTGTCGAAGTTATGTTTCTTTCGTTCTATCCTTTCTCCTCGTTGGAGGCTGTTAGTGCTACTTGATATTTTTGGTTGTTGATATAGTTTGTGTTTGTGGTGATTTCTGTGAGCAGCACAAATTTGTCTTTTGGTACACTCGTCGAACACCTGGAGTTCGAAATCAGACATCATATGAGGACAACATAAAGAAAATTGTTGAATTTAGTACGGTGAGGTCTTTGCTTTGTTTAGAGTTCTAGTTAAATATTAGTTCACGCTTCATCACATATTTCATTACTTTTGTGATTATATGATTTTATGTTAATAGGTTGAAGGATTTTGGGTATGCTATTGCCACCTTGGCCGTCCGGCTACTTTGCCTAGTCCCACAGATTTGCATCTTTTCAAGGAAGGAATTCGTCCTTTATGGGAGGTATATACTTAAAATTCGTAGCTGAAGTTGCATTTTTTTGCTGATTGAGAATTTATAGGCTGTTCCATTCTTTTGAGAGGACGGGGGGAGGGAAAGAAGGGTAAGTGTGTGTGAGATGTGTCTTAATTTTCACTGACACACCATATTTTTTTCTGAAGGACTCTGCTAACTGCAATGGTGGTAAGTGGATTATACGATTCAAAAAGGTTGTCTCAGGTCGTTTTTGGGAGGACTTGGTAAGTGCAAATATTTTCATCTGTGATATTTTGTATCTTGATAAAATATCTGGAATGATTGTGGAAAATAATAAAACCTTCAATTTATTGAGTGATTATTTAAATTTGTACCTGCATTAAATAGTTTCAGTGAAAATTTGGTTTTTGATAGATCCTAATGGCATGGTTTGATACATGTAGTTGATCCCACTCAATAGTATAAGTCGTGGTTGTGGTCGTTGACATCTAAATTTGCCATTAAAATTAGAGGGATGTTAGTAACACACTAGAAACACTCATTTTAACACTTGATTAAATTTATTGAAAACTACAAAAGTATGGGTGAGACTCATCTAATAAGAAGTGAGACATACCAAAATTTGTGATTTTGGGGGTTCATAGATATTCAGCCTAATTCTATGTGCAAAATGAGATCCAATTGAAGGCAACCAGTTTATTTTTGGACTCAATGGAAACATTGAATCCTATTCCTTTTAGAAACTTCAGGGAGTGGGGGTACCTGGTTTTGTTGCTCTAATAATTTTCATCCATGGTTCTTATAGTTGAATAATTGTTGAGTAGCCAAGACTTGGATTATTTCTACTTATTATTTGAATTTATGCAAACTACATTTTGTATATTTTCCACACTATTAATATAAACAGTATGTAATGACAACTTAGCAAATGATATGCCCTTTATTTGGTTTACACATTATTTTATTGTTCTGTTCTTGAGGTCTTTTCTTACACTTTTGTAAGTTTTAAGGATAACAAACTATTGACTGCTAAATTACCATTTGGAATCTCTTGGTGAAATTGATTTCGTGATCTATACCATCGATTGCAATTATATTTTTTTTCCATGCTTGGAGACTTAATTTTTATTAGTATTACATGGCTAAGTGCAGGTTCTTGCCTTAGTGGGTGACCAATTGGATTATGGGGATAACATATGTGGTGCAGTACTAAGCATTCGTTTCAATGAGGATATATTGAGTGTCTGGAATCGCAATGCTTCAGACCATCAGGTTGGCATTTTAACCGAGCCTATTTGTATATACATTATACATTCATGCATGTCCTTAGTATTGTTCCTGCTTTCTCATTACAGGCTGTAATGGCCCTGAGAGATTCAATCAAACGTCACTTGAAGCTTCCTCACAGCTATGTTATGGAGTACAAACCCCATGACGCCTCTCTGCGAGACAATTCATCTTACAGGAACACTTGGTTGAGAGGCTAGATGTACAACCATGTTCTGGCCAGAGCCCCAGCAATGGAAGCTATATTGCATACTCTTGCAGCTTCCATTCAGCCAGTTAAATCATTGACTGCAGTCAATGATGGTGGTTGGTGTTCCAGGACTGGTTTTGTCTTTTCCATTCAATGTACGACAAATACATTGCTACTTGCTTTAATAGAGTTTCATTTGGTTACTTGGGGTTAACTCTAATTCTGTGTAATGTGTCTCCTAGTTTCTGTAAATAAACTTGCCTGTGTTGTTAGAGTACTCCTGTGGTGCCTTTTTACATAAAAGGCATTAATCCTTTAACCGGAAGAAGTGTAGCAGGGGCTACTACTATCTCCATTAGAAATGTTGCATAACGTTTCAATCCTTCACTCTCTAGAGGGTGATAGTTTCTGAAATTCTAAAAAATGCTATTATAAGGATTAAAATGATTTTGTGGTTTCATATTAAAACAATACCTTGAAACTAAATTGAGTTTGGGTGTATTTGAATGTGGTTTTAAAATATTATTTTGGCATATAAACAAAGTCTCCGTAGATTAGAAAAGAATATGAAGGAATATAAGATTTTCTTAAATCGCGCGTAAGTTATAATTATTTATTTGTCAAGTTATAATTATTTCTCAGTTGATATTTGTTAGTTAATTTTTTCTTGATCAATATTTGTGAAATTATTTCAGTGAATGTCAATAATTTTTTTTTGAAGTCTCTAGTACAATTTTTATATAGATGTTGTAAAAAAATTGACATCAACTCTAATTCAAACAATTTTATTTTTTTTAAATTTAAACTAAACTATCTTATCCAAGTATTTGAAAAATAAAATAATTTAAAATAAAACAATTCAAATTCCATTTATTTAAATTTTCTGAAAATTATGAAGGTTTTGTTTTTAAAAAAATAAAGAAACGCATGGTAAAATATTTGAAAGAATTTATTGATTTATAAGTTTTGAAAGGATTTTATGGATTTTTTTTATGATATATAAAGTCTTAGAAATAAAAAGGTAGACAAAAAAATTAAAATGATAAATTTTGGATAAGAAAGTAAAATTATTATATTTTTTAAAATTTAACAGTTAATATATTTTATTTTGTTGTAAGAATTACACTGAATTAATTTAGTGTCTTCTCCTGTCAAAATACAAATTTGATCTTTACTTGAATTGGTTTGAAATGGGACAACTATTAAAAAAATGTCAGTTCACAGTAGGTCAATGACATTTTTTTAATAAAAAATCTTAATAAAATGTTATAACAATATTTTCTTAAAATAAAAAATGTAAAATTTGTTATTGTTAAAAAGTATTATTTTATGTTGTTGAACCTTAAATTATATCTTTTTATATTTAACTTTTATGTATTTTGTATGTTAAAAGTTTATAAAATGTCATTTTTAGTTCTTAGAGTTATTTCTTTCCTAGAACTAGTGTGATTGGTTATGTTTTCGATACATAAAGAAATGTTGTCCCTTATTTATTCTTTTAAATGGCTTTTGCTTTCTTTCTGCAGTAGATCATTTGTAACATGCAACGTATTACTGAATTAAAATAACAGAAATATGTTCATAATTTTTTTTAAAAACTTAAGATTTTGACTCTTTTTATCTATATGTTGAAGAACACTATTTTGGCGACTGTGAGGATATAAATTTTGCGTGCTTTTAGTGTTTTGTGAGTCCTGAATATTGATCATTCATAAGTGTATATTTGTGATTGTTTTCTGGTGATTCTCTACTGTTTTCTTAGATGAGTCTCCAGTGTTTTTCTCTTATATTCCGAAATTCATGACTAACATTTTGGATTTCTCATAATATATTTTTCATTACAAAAATCTCTTCTAGATTTACATTTTTGGAAAGCAAAAACCCTCTTTTGAAAGAAAATTTTATTGAATAATTATCTATCTATTCCGAATTTAAAAATCTAAAATCAACAACATAATACCCACAAAATGCTTCTGAATTGCTTATTTCGGAACTGAATTGGTGTCAAGAGGGATGAGTTGGTATAAAGAAAAATATGTTATACATTAACAAAAGGAACCTAATTGGTGTCAATTTTTTTTCATTAGATTAATAAAACCCAAAAAAAAAAAAACACTTAATTAAGAATTAGAGAACAAAACTTTAGATCATTCACAATTCAAGAAAATGCAAAGAACATAAAATAAGAGAAATGATACAAAAGAAGAACACCAAAATTTGATTCTTGATGAATATACATTCAATTTCAATCACCACAATCTTAATGAGATTGTTCCACTATTTTGAATATCATGTTCCAAACATACTTCTCATTAAAAAAAAATAAAATACTCAAGATGTGCAACCTTCCCAAAAAACTATCAAGAATACTACCAAATCATAATGTAGAAATATATTATATGAAACACCAAAGTCTAGGTGTAAAATCTAAGAGATCAATGATATTGTTCCTAAAATGGATGGAATCAAGGTCATACATAATTAGAAAGTGGACTTCCAAGGACATTATGTATGTGCTTAGACAAAATTAATGAAAAAATTATAAACATTAAAAAGGTGTCTAAAAAAAGCACACATTGGAAAGGGAACTAATTTTGGAGGAGGAGTGACATTTATTGCCTTCTGCTTTTTATTTGTTGATTTGTTATTGTTGTTTGGCTTTCTATGATGCTCACAAATGAGTGCATGTACTATTGACCCTCTTTTATTACTAAAATGTTACCATGTGCTTATATTTTTTTCCTTCTTATTCTTTTTTTATATGTACAAAAGGGAGAAAATAATTTTATTATTATTTACGGGTATCACATATCACATGAAATTTGTATAGATTTAAAGGATTTGTCGTTATAAAAAAGAGGGAGAATATTGATAAGGATCTTAAAGATCCTTTGAGAATGTTAAATTTGGTTTTAATACTAAAAAACAATTATGAAGTGTTGTTTTGATTTTGTGTAAATGATTTCATGCATTAGTGCAAGTTTCTTTGAGTTTATGCATCTAAAACTTATTCTATGCATTTGTTAAAACTTAATCCTTTTTTTTTTCATTTTTTAAAAAGGTGTTTTAGAACATAATAGTTAATTATGTTAGATAATTGATTATAATAAATGAGATAATTGATTATATAAACTAATTATCAATTATCTGGATTTTGATTTAAATACAAGCTTCACAAATAATTAATTATCATTAAAAATAATCGATTAAATTGTTCTTATTAAATTTTTATATTAAATTAATCACAAAATAGTTTATTATTACTAAATATAATCCAATTTTATCATATGTCGCCGAAGGGACATTACTAAATATAAATCCATTACATTAGTTCTATATTAGTTTACATAAACTATTTTCAGTAGATTTTTTAAAGTAACAAGTATTACACAATTTCAAATAATTTCTACCAGTTTTCAAGAACTCTCCAAAGAGAAGAAAAGTGTTTTGCTTCAAAAAATATTTAAGGAACTTTTGACTTAAAGACATGGAATGATATACTTGCATAAACTCTTACTCTTATTCCTTTTGGATTATCCATTACATTAGTTATATATTTCCATTTACTTTTGATTCTTAGTTGATTTTTTTACACTTAGATTTGGTGTTTTATGGAGTAAATCTTTACATAGTTTGATAGTATATTTTATAAATTTTCAACTAAATGATTGAATTTTAACATATAAATGTATTTATAATATGATATTTAAGATAGTGAAATAATCTCACAGATTTTTAAAACTAGAAGTAGATTCAAAGAGCATCAAACCAAAATAAAATTCTTGGTATTTTTCTTTTTTATAATTTAAAACTAGAAGTAGATTCAATGAGCATCAAACCAAAATAAAATTCTTGATACTTTTCTTTCTTATCATTTCACATATTTTGTGTTCTTTCTATATTTTCTAGAATGCAATTGACTTAAAGTTCTGTCCTCTAATTCTTAATCGAATGTTGTGCCAAAATTTATGAGATTACATTAATTTAATAATAAGTCTTTTTAAACAAAACAACAATTCAACCATCTCTCTTGGTATACGACCCATCTTCTTTAAAAAAAAAAAAAAAATACCCTTTGCTAAATTGAAAATTTATTTTTAATTAACTTTCTTTTATTCTCAATGTAAAATACTGAGGAATGGTAATATAAAAAAATTTACTTTCTGAATGAAAGTGATATAATTACATGATGCTAACTAACTAATTAACTTTCTTATTTAGCTTAATATATTTTTTAATCATACATGACATCAAAGGGAATATATGTACTAAACATCACAATCATAGCAAGTTCACTAGCCATCACTAATTAGAGCAGGCAAATCAGTAGCAAACTAAAAATGTAGTAGAAAACTTTCATTTATCATGAGAGTTGCCTTAACAATAGTTAAGGCTTAATTGTAGTTTCACACAAAAGTCAAATTACATTCTATAAGCCATCTATGAATACATCATCTATAGGCAAACTATACTAAAAGGATGACTGAAGCCCAATGATACCTGATCAATAATTAGCCTTTGTCAGGTTTCAACATACAAAGCAATAAGCAGCAGACTATGTAAAACCAAACTGAATACTATGATGTTGGATGCTACCTTTCTTGTCACTATGAGTTTAACCTATCATATTTAAAATATATTAATATATTAAGAAATGAACTTTAAACCTAACTCAACTTTATAAAACCGATTCATAAGATGAGATCTGTACCCACTTATATACTATAAAATATGAAATGTCTCTGGTTGAAGTGAGATCTCTAACAAAGTATGTTTAAATAAACTTCTTAGTAAACACCTATAAGAGAACAAAATAAAACAAACTTCTCCAGAAACTAGGTTTAGCATATACATAAGCTAATTTATAGAAACATTCTTATATTAACTCCTCCAAAAACTTATTTTAATTTATGCACAAGTTATTTTAACTTATCTCACATTTCTTTTTTATTTTCCTCTCATATAAATGTTTGCTAAGTTTATCCAAACAAATCCTAAGTGACTTTCATAATGTGTACACAAGAATGCTATATTTAGCATCACTTCAACTACTGGAATCTAAATATGGATCTTGGAGAGGGTTGGATGTCAATGTTGTGAAAAAAACTGAATCTTGGTGGTGGAGAGATATCAAGAAGTTTTGTGGAGGTAATTCAGACTCCTGGTTTGATAATCATAGAAAGTGGAAGGTAGGTGCAGGGAGTAATATTTTGTTTTGG
>Ga0123342_1008719_pt1 | contig 12576 bp, 6 predicted proteins | sample Turbeawhitnodule_FD_89960 | JGI IMG/M metagenome (GOLD analysis project Ga0123342, IMG submission 89960) | Root nodule microbial communities of legume samples collected from Mexico - Turtle bean Mexico white nodule | ecosystem: Host-associated > Plants > Roots > Nodule | place: Mexico: Nepantla...
AAATTATTGTAGAATAGAATATTATTTTGATCATAAGTTTTAGAAATTAAATATTCATATTAATTTTTTATGTTAAATAATAACTTGTATTTAGAGCTATTATTTACAATAAAGTTAGAAGAAATAAATATTAAAAGATAGAGGAAAAGGAAATAATAAATATTTTTAAGTCACCCAAAGACAAGGAAGTCCACTTACATTTGAGTCAATCAAAAGAAATCAAAAGCAAAACAAAGTCAAGAAGGAATTAGATTAAAATTTGAATTTCTAAAAAAATAATCTATAGCTAAATTTTGAATTTTTAAATTAAACTTTTTCCTCTTGGTTTAGTTTAAATTTTTCGTACCATTTTTTTTTTAAGTTTGTATTTTTTTTATAGATTTTTTATTTAAAATATTTTAAAATTATATTTTAGTTTATATATTGTTCCAAATTTTTCAGTTAGATTTTATTACCTTAATTTTCTATTTTCTTATTTTTGATTCAAATAATCAATTTGAATCTTTGTTTGATTAGATCCACTCACAGATCTATCAAACTTGTACATCAGTTCAATAAATACTTCTATTTATCTGATTGTTTAATAAGATCATTTAATTAGATAATATTATTTATTGTGGTTAAAAATAGAAGATTATTAATATTATTTATTGTAATTAAATTAATTTATTCATATAATCAATTTGAATCTTTGTTTGATAGATCCATTCAGAGGTGTATCAAACTTGTACATCAGTTCAATAAATACTCCAATTTATCTTATTGTTTAGTAAGACCATTTAATTAAATATATTATTTATTGTGGTTAAAATTACAAGATTATTAATATAGTCTATTATAACTAAAAATAGAAAATTATTAATAAAAACAGTTGAGTTCAAATAAACTCAAATTCTAATTAAAACATATAAATTTATTTAGTAATACAATTCAAGAAAACTATAATTAAAATTATGTTCATCAAAATCAATAGGTGAAGATTCAATTGTCTGTTGTGTGAATTTGTTTCTTAATATAATAATTCGGAAACATTATAACTTAATATAAATGATCGTCTTTAATTATCATAGCTAATTAAGTTATATGAAATAATTTAAATAGTTAAGGTTATTCTTCTTATTCATATTTTTATAACTATGACAATCATGAATAACACGTGATTACATAATATACAAGTGCAAAAAAATACTTTAAACAATATTAAAAATATATTCTTTTATATTTGACGTATCTTATTAAATGTAAAAACTTTACAAATAACGTGTTTTGTGATTCGTATTTACGAAAATTAAATGTATCAAAATAAAATTTATTTTTTAAACATTTATATATATATATATATTATATTCTAATCAGTTTTCAAAAATATTATTGTTTAATGTATATACTTTTAAAAATGTTATCTTTAAATATTATTAGTAATTTATATATATATATATATTTACAAATGTAAAATATGAAAATTATTTATAAATATTTATATATATGAAAATTATAGAGTGATTTATATCAAATAATTAAAGTATTCTTAATATTGTAAGTTAATTTTAATTAAATATAATTTCATTTATTTATTTATTTAATAATTTTAGTATTATTATTTTTATTAGATTATTTGTAACATTAATATATATAAATTTCTTTTTAACTAATTTATTTGGATATTAAAATTTTTATTATCTTTAAATTTTGTATTTTTTTAACTTAATTAATTAATTTCAATGACAAAATCTACCAACACATTTAAAAAAATTATATATTAATAAAAAATGTTTTCTTTTGCATATATCTTCTATGAGTATCTCTATGTTTTGTGAAAAGCACGAGGAACCTATTCAACATTTGTTTTTGAATGTTTTAATATTTTGGATATTTGGAGTTGAGTTTGACAAATTTTTCTTACTTCTCATTTCTCTAATATGAATGATCTTCTTTCTTTTATTAGGAGTAATGGTAATCCTTTGGTTAAATTGATTAAGTTTGATGTGATAACTTTTTCTATTTGGATGATATGACGAATGAGAAATTATGCTAGATTTCAGGATAAGATTGATGTTTCTAGGGCTATTTCAATAATTAAAGATTTAACTTGTTTAGTGGGAAATTCGTTTAAAGCTTCAATGAAGAATGATATATTGAATTTCAACATGATTAAGTTTGTTGGTATTAATACTCGTACTGGTAAAGTTTTTCATCCTCTACCAATTAGATGGAAGTTTCCTTCACCAGGTTAGGTTAAAATTAACACAGACGGGGTTGCTAAGGGATATCATGGTCTTGCTACTTGTGGAGGTAGTTTCCGTGGGAATATGAGGGAGTTTATTAGTGTTTTCTCTATGTTTCTTGAAGTTCAGACTGCTATGGTTGTTGAGTTTTATGGAGTTATACATGCTATGGAGGAAGCTCAAAAGATGAGACTTACTAATGTATGACTTGAATGTGATTTTGCCTTGGTTTGTGTTGTATTTACTGATAGGACTAATGTTTCGTGGATGTTTCGTAATCGATGAAATATTTGTCTTAATTACTGTGAGAAAATTAGGTTTAGGGTTACTCATATGTTTCGTGAAGGGAATGCGTGTGTTGATAAGTAGACTAATTTAAGATTTATTCATAGAGAATCATTTCATTGATATAATAGGCTTACATCTAGTCTGTTCTTAGAATTATTTATGAATAAGTATAGTCTTCCTATGTATCGTTTTTGTTAACATATGTGTTTTGGTCTAGTCCCCGATATTTTTTTTTGTATTCTTTTTTTTAATAATATTTTTTTTCATGTGATGACAGATTATTGTTACTTGAAATGTCAACCTAACTGATATGTCAAGTTTATCTTTAACGTCTTTTTTAACAAATTTTTACTATTTTACCTTTTAGATACTGTAACTCATTTTGTCCTTACAATAAATTTACGCAGTAAAAAAAGACTACTTATAACAAAATTATATCTTTTATATATTTTTTTATTTTAATAATTATTATAATAACAATTTTTTATTACGATAGTAAAAAGTAGAGACAATTCTACAGGTAAGCGTATCTGTTTCAATTAGTATTTAATTAATTATATTGTATCTATAACATGTTATAAATAATACTTTTCAACCATAATTTTCATTTTGACAAAGACAACAATATAAGCTGTTAGACTACGGAACCTTATGTTGGACTTGTGATACTCAAATTTAATTGGCAAGTTTTTCTTTTAAATACATTTCATCAAACTTACATTCTTTCTAATTTACGAATCTTTGTTTCTTTTAATCTTTGAGCATGATTGAATCAAGGTTTCGTTGTTTAGTTTAAGTGTTATATTTTATATTTATGTTAGTTCAAATTTGACCTTTTATTTTAATCACACTTCTATATTATATAAAATACTCCCAACTTCAATGTATTTCTTCTTTTCTTTCAGCAATGGAATAAAATTATTGAGAGTGGAAAATTAAGAGTCATATTATTGCTGCAATTGTTGTGATGAGTTGTAACGGATAATGACGTTTCTAAATTGAGACTTGACACTTCTACATATTGTGATGGGAAATACCATTAATTAAAAGTAATAAAATAATTATTGAGCTCAAATTAATATATTTATTCAATATTAAATATAAAAATTCTAAATATTTCTTTTGGAAATATACATTTGAATATAGATTATTTTTAGAGATTTCAAAAACGTTTTTAAGCATCCTTTTATGAAATTGTTAGTGGTGTTGGTGAAGATAAAATTAGAAAATTGTCACACATATTACTCTTGCCATTGTCATTTCTATTTGAAAGTCTTTAGCCCTTTTGAAGGGATGCAAGACCTGGAAATTTCAAACATGCCATTTCATTTTGGAAATTCCTAGCCATCTTCACGACGTAAGATTTAAATACGAAATAGGAAAATAAAAAATGAAAAATGAAAAATTCCAAAAAATACAAATTTAAGAATTAGTTTCATGATAGCTAATTTTCAAAAAACTGTCATAAAATTATAAAAAAATCTTTAAGAAAGAAGTTTTAGATCACCATATATAATTCTAATTGATTTGTGTATAATACAAAAGTAAATTAAGCATTATTATTTATTTTGAAAATTTAAAATAGTCTAGCTTGTTATAAATAGATCAAACTCAATGGATTGGTTGCAACCAAAATCTATATGAAAATGAATTGGGTTCTACTCTCATACTTGATCATCTTCCTTTGCTTCCTACTTCATTTTCCTTCCTACATTTGTTTAGTGTGCAACCATGATGACAAATATGCCTTGCTGCAATTCAAAAACACATTTTTTGTTCCCAACTCTTCACTTGCCTTTGATCCTTGTTCCTCCCATTTCTCAATGATGGAATCTTGGAACAACATCACAGATTGTTGTGGGTGGGATGGGGTCACGTGCGACTCCAAGTCAGGCCACGTGATTGGCCTCGACCTTACCTGCAGTGATCTTAGAGGAGAGTTACTGGGTTCCAATAGCTCCATTTTCAGACTAAGGCACCTTCAACAACTCTACCTTGATTTTAATGATTTTTCTGGATCTTCAATACACTCTGCCATTGGTGACCTTGTCAACCTCACCCATCTAACTTTGTCTGGCTCTGGAATCACTGGTCATGTTCCCTCCACAATCTCTCACTTGTCAAAATTACTATATCTTGGTCTCATTTCCATCGACTTATTATTACTACTTAATGATCCCACCACAAGCTACTCCGAAATGAGACTTGATCCATACACTTGGAACAAACTCATTCAGAACGCAACTAATTTAAAAGAGATTTCTTTAGGAAGAGTGAACATGTCCTCCATCAGAGAGATCTCTTTGTCATTGTTAACCAATCTGTCATCCTCTTTGGTTTCTCTATATCTCTTAGACACCCAAATTCAAGCCAAACTTCCAACTGACATCTTCCGTTTACCCAATCTCCAAGAAATAGATCTTTCATACAATGAAAACCTCAGAGGTGAACTTCCAAACTCCAACTGGACTACTCCTCTAAGATTCTTGTCTCTCTCTTCAACTGCTTTCTCAGGATACATTCCCGATTCCATAGCCCACTTGAAGTCTCTTAGAATACTATCTCTTTCGGGTTGCAATTTCAATGGATTTCTTCCACCATCATTGTTTAATCTAACTCAACTTGATCAGTTAGATTTATCAGAAAATAAATTAGTTGGCCCCATTCCGACCCATATCACGAAACTCTCCAAATTATCGTACCTATATTTGTCTGGTAACATGTTAAATGGACCGATTCCTCGTTGGTGTTATTCTTTTCCTTCCATGTTGTCCTTGGATCTTCAAGACAACCAACTCACAGGGTCAATCGGTGAATTCTCAACTAATTTTTTGCAATATTTGTTGCTGTCTAATAACAAACTGCAAGGTAATTTTCCAAATTCAATATTTCAACTCCAAAATCTTAAGTTTTTGGGTTTGTCATCAACGAACTTGAGTGGTATTGTGGACTGTCACCAATTTTCAAAGCTTAGAGCTCTAGTTTATTTGGATCTTTCTAGCAATAATTTTCTCTCTGTAAACTTTGAAAATAATTTTGACTACATCTTACCCAACCTTCAATACTTAAATTTATCTTCAAGTAAACTAATTAGTTTTCCAAAATTCTTAGCACCAATGCAAAATTTGCAAGGTTTAGATCTTTCTCATAACAGAATTCGTGGAAGCATTCCCAATTGGTTTCGTGAGAACCTCTTGCGCTCCTGGAAGAACATTAGTTCCATTGATCTCAGTTTCAACAAGTTGCAAGGACATCTTCCAATTCCACCAAATGGCATTGAAATCTTTTTAGTCTCAAATAACAAGCTGAGTGGGGACATTTCTTCAGCATTGTGCAACGCAAGCACCCTTTCTCTACTCAACTTGGCTCGCAACAACTTGACAGGACTTATTCCACAATGCTTGGGAACATTTCCTTCTCTTTGGGCGTTGGATTTGCAAAAAAACAACCTTTACGGAAGCCTACCTCATAACTTTTCTAAAGGAAATGCCTTTAAGACTATAAAGTTGAATGGAAATCAGTTGAAGGGACCGTTACCACAGTCTATGGCTTACTGTACAAAACTCGAAGTTTTGGACCTCGGAAACAATAACATAGAGGATACGTTTCCCTATTGGTTAGAAACTCTACCAACTTTACAGGTACTCAGTTTACGGTCTAATAAATTTCACGGTGTCATCAATTCTTTCCATACCAAACTTCCATTTCCCAGGTTGAAGATTTTTGACATCTCCAATAACTATTTTACCGGACCCTTGCCAGCGGCGTACATCCACAACTTTCAAGGAATGATGAGTGCGAGTGACAACAACACTGGTTTGAAATATTTGGGTAATGATAGTTCATATACTGATTCAATAGTGATTGTAATGAAAGGACAATCCATAGAGCTAGAGAGGATATTAACTGTTTTCACAACCATTGATTTATCAAATAATATGTTTGAAGGAGAAGTTCCGAAAGCCATTGGAGAGTTGCATTCTCTCATAGGGCTTAACCTTTCACACAATAGAATCACTGGTACCATCCCGCTTACACTGGCTAATTTAAGGAATTTGGAATGGTTGGACCTCTCATGGAACCAATTGAAGGGTGAGATTCCCATGGCTTTGACAAATTTGAATTTTTTGGCAGTCTTGAACCTTTCACAAAACCAGTTTGAGGGAGTGATACCAACAGGTGGACAATTTAACACATTTGAAAACAATTCCTACGTTGGAAATCCAATGTTGTGTGGAATTCCTTTGTCAAAACTCTGCAATGGGGATAAAGAAAGGGAAGCACGTCCAACAGTTGATGAAGAAGAATCAGGATTTGGGTGGAAAAGCGTTGTGGTGGGGTATGCATGTGGGATGATGTTTGGAATAATATTGGGTTATAATGTATTCTTTGCTGGAAAACCCCAATGGCTTGCAAGACTTGTTGAAACCGTATTAAATGTGAGACTGATAAGAACAAATAACAGAAACCATGCAAATCGTTGGGGAAGAGATTAGTTTAATATAGTTTTTATCAGTACTTTTTTATTTTGTAAAACAGGAATGAAACCTCAATTGGAATAATATTGGGTTGTAATGTATTCTTTGTTAGAAAACCCCAATGACTTGCAAGACTTGTTGAAGCCGTGTTAAATGTGAGACTGATAAGAATAAACAACAAAAACGGTACAAATCTTACGAGAAGGAATTAGTACAATTTTACTTTAATATGGTTGTTTTTGTGTGTGCTTATATGTCTTTTGTAGTTTTAATTTCTCTCTACTCTATCTTAAGAGATCAATTTCATGTTGTTGAATTTCCAAATAAAAAAGAATTGTTATTATGAATCCTTATCTGCTGTAAAATGTCAAACCTGCATAAACATTAAGGTAAAATCAAGAAATTTCTATAATATTTTTAATGAAGCTTCAAAGGAGGTTTCTTTCATTATATATTTTTACTTCTTTTTAATTAAGAATATATGACTTTATTGTTGATTTTGAAATATAAAATTATTAAAACAACTTTTTTTGTTATTCTCTCTTTTTATCATCTTATATAAAAATTCATAAAAACAGAAAAAAAAACAAAAACGAAGTAATATTTTTATTGTTTAAAGTAAAAGCAAAAAGAAAAATTGAAAATTTAATTTATTATAGAAAATTTAGGGAAAGGAGATAATGCTTGAGTAGAATACAGGAAAAGCTTGTGGAGCGAGAGTGGGTGTAGAAATTGTTTGAAGGAGACATATATGAACTCATTTATGCAACTATATCAACTCTTTAATGTTGAAAATGGACATTTTTTCTCTATTTATTAATGTCCAATAAGATTATGTCAGAATAATTTAAAAAAAGGACAATTGGATATATATTATAAGATGCTGTAAAAAATAAAGACTTATTTAATGATTTGGATATATATTATAAAGACTTATTAATGTAATTATATGATGATTATTACTCTAATAGAAATTTGGGGCTTAAAAACAAATTTAATAACATAATCTCTCTCTGTATATATAATTCATGAACCCTTCAAATCATGTAACACAATTTCAACTTCGAGAACATTTAAATAAAAATGTTTAACTTATTAAATACCTAATTTAAAGAAACAAAATTGTTAAATATTCAAAATAAAAATGATTGGGGAACTCGAAAGTTATTTAAGTATATTAGGTGGCGCGGTTAAATAAAGTAGCTTGGTTATGACTCTAACAAAGAAAGTATACTACACTATGTTTGTTTGTTTGTTTGAGCTCTGTGCTTTTACTTCTAAAATGCTATGAAAATTTTGAGATTTTAGTTTCTGTTGGAAATGGTGATATGATTAATGGTAACAAAATTTAATGTATAGAAATTATTCAAATGTAATCACTTAAGCGAGAAGTGTATATATATACAGATCTACTTGTTGCACCGTGTCTGTGTATTTTGTGTCTCTAATCTAACGTTTCATCGTGGTTTTACTGTTACGGGTTTGGGTTTTAGTGCCATTGTCATTGTGTTGTTTCTATTGTAATGTTGGAAAATGGCATCAAACAAATCCTAATGATTTTTATTTTATCGGTAATAAAATAATAATAAATATAAATCATTTTAGAGATAGTCCAATCCTTATAGATAAACATAACCTTTAACCTTTTCTACTAGACATACTTTCATATATGTTTATACAAAACACTCCTAATTGCACCCATAGATAATCACCTGAGGCAATCAAACATACATCTTAAATGAGTACTTTATGAGATAATCTCCATACAAATCAGAGGGTCAAGACACCAATTAGAAAAGGAGAAAAACGCAGAATGTGACTTGGATGTAACCCAAGTCCAATTAGACCAAAACAAAAACTTCCAATACATCTACTACACCCCCTTTAAAGATTACCCTGTTTCTATGCTTCCAAACCTCGTTGACTATTGCAATTTAAATCACTTTCCAAACCTCATTTATCGAAGCAGGCACATTGCACATCCTAAATTGGGAAAAATTTAGCAATGGAATGTTGTGAAACACACTCCGCACACCCAACCATACACAACAGTGGTTCCACAATAACCAGGAAAATCTAATGGTGAGAAATAAGAAGGTTCTCTTTTCTCTGTTTTTGGGATAGCAAACATCAGCTCAGAGAAACTGAATGGGAAAAATAATTTAGCCTAATCTGCTTCTGTAATGGGGTCGAATCACGGTAATGGGGAAGGACATTTTACCGGTGAGGGTAAAGGCCCACGTCCATAGGGTTGACCGACAACACAAGTCCAATTACGCTCAATCAAGGTCAACAAAGCTAATCCGCGATTAAAAGCTAGGTAATGCAACCCTAAACGCGGTCCAATTCCTTAACCTGACCCAATAAGGAAAGCCCACCAAAGGTAATATAAATAGCACATATTCAAAGAATTAGGTACGTCATCATATACAATGCTCTGAGAATCGAGTACTGAACGTCTTTGCTGACTTGAGTGTCGGAGTGCCTTCTATAGGTATCCTCCGAGTCTGGATTACGAGAAGACCAAGAACCTATGCTAGGAAGGAAGAGCGAGGAGTTTGCAAGAGAGCTAAAGGACAGTACGACCAACTGATAGAAGGAATACTCTCAATAGTTCTTTTGGCCTCAACCCCCGTACGAGAACAATTGGCGCCCACCGTGGGGGCGAAAGAAGTTGAGTAAAGAACGCTAGTAGATGATATCAACCTGCAGCATGAGAAACGAGAAGATGACCGAAGTTGACTAGTTGACGTTGTCTATATCTTTGCAGATAGAGATGGTTGAGTTGAGGAGGAGAAATGAAGAAGTGAGCAGGAAAAATGAGCAAGACATCCAAGCTCTCCGTAGGGAGAACGAGGATATGAAGAAGAAGTTGGTCGAGGGAGGACCATCCGCTGTGTCGACTAACCTTGTCGGTAGGTCATTCACCTCCCCTCCCAACTCGAGAGCTATTGGAGAGACCAAGGACAAGAGGCCCTCACTCAGGAGATGGATGGCGAGTCTTGTCCTAACAAGTCGGTCTGCACGGCCGGTACCATGGATTTGGTGCGCTAACACCCTTTCACCGATTCTATCATCGGGGTTCCACTGTCAGATAAGTGGAAAGGCTTCAACAGGGATCACTATGATGACACGACCGATCCAAATGAGCACATGGATGCCTACACTACGTACATGAGCCTGTATACCTCGAACGATGCAGTCTTGTGATGAGTGTTTCCCACGTCGTTGAAGGGAGGAGCTCTTAGCTGGTTCACAAAGCTTCCTCCCAACTCTATCGACAACTTCGTGACGCTGATGTCCAAGTTCGAGGCGCAGTGTGCCATAAGCTAGCCGCACCACCTGACCTCCATTTCCCTGGTTGGTATTCGCCAGGAGAAGGGAGAATCCTTGAGGACCTTTGTCGACAGGTTCGACAAGGTAGCAATGAGCATTCAAAACCTTAGCCCAGACGTGGCCATGCACCAAATGCTGACGGCCTTACGGTCGGGGCCGTTTGCCGAAAGCCTCTGCATGTAGCCGGTCGCTAGCTTGGACGAGCCTCAGAAGAGAGCTACCAAGTATATGCAGTTGGAGGAACTGAGAAAGTTCCACAACCAGGCCCGGGCGGAAGCCAACGACGAGAAGGGAAAGGAGGAAAAGGAACGCTAGGGTTGATCAGCCAATCAGGGAGACAGGCGCAGGGATAACCGGAGCAACCGGTTCTCAAGATACACCACCTTGACGACGGAGAGGGGAAGAATCCTGGAAAAGGCTCTCAGCCCCAAGCTAATCCTTCCACCCAGGAAGGCATCAAACCAAGAGAATGTCAGCTGTAGAAAACGGTGTCACTATCACAAGAACATCGAAAATTCCACAGAGGAATGTCAGACCATCAAGGATTAGATAGAAAAACTTATCCAGGCCGGGCACCTGCAACGATTCATCCAAGGTGGCCGAGGCACAAGACCATCCCCTAGGCGGGACGAGCCCGCAAAGCGGAGGAACCACTCCCCTCCAAGGGCACGAGATGACCATCGACCCGAGCGTCGGCCGAGGAGGGATGACCTTCCACGTAGAGAAGACCCTCTGCGGGAGAACAAGAGGGCAGGTGACCGGGAAGTCATCAACACCATCGTCAGAGGGTTTGCCGGTGGTGGAGCTCCAATAGCTCCCGGAAGAAGCACCTAAGAGCGATGCACCAGGTGAACACAATGTCATTCTGACCGAGGGTGCCACACATCACCTTCACCAACAACGATTTCAAGGGTGTTGATTATCGGCATGACGACCCGATGGTGATATCGTTCGACATCGATAAGTTCACCATCATGAAAACGTTAGTGATTCAAGACATGAGGATACCGGAGGCAGAGATAGTGTCGTATGATAACCATGTTGTCGGCTTCGCGAGCGAGAGGGTCGGTACTAAAGGCTACATTGAGCTTTATACCACATTCGATGAGGGAAGAACAATAAGACCATCAAGATTCAATAATTAAACATAATGAAATATAATTATGTCTAAAAATATAATTAATTATAATTATATAAATATAATGAAATATCTATTTATAATCCTACTATATCTTTGATGATAATTTATTATTTATTATTTTTAAAACTCTTTTTGGCATATTTGGATAGAAAGCTTAGAACAAAAAAAATCATTTCGTTCTTTGTTTTCATTTCTGCCTCTCCATGAGTAGCGTATAGAAATACCAGAGTTGCAGTATGATTAGTCCTTCAGAATTCAGATTGAAAGTAAATGGTTAGTGCTGACTCACTTCCAGCCACCCCTGGAATTTTTCTATGTAGTATTTTGGAATTTTGTTTATTAGCAAATTATGATCAAAGAAAACATTTGCAGTTATGAAATGAGGTGTTTTTGCACTATTAAACCAAACCCTTGCCTTTGAACTTGTTATAAAATTTGATGAGGAATTCAAATTATAAAATAGTTTAATTGTCAAGATGAATTTTTATGATCTGCTGCTGCTCTGTGTTTTCATTGTCAAGATGGAAAGCAAGTCAGAATACATGATATGCTAATGTAAATCTAATTATTTAACATATCAATAACTTTTCTGTACAATCTATAGGATAAAACAACTAATATATTCAATAAAATATATTTAAATTCACAATTATAATAGATAGCTATTTTTATCTATAGTAAAATTATATATTTTAGTATAATATATATACACACACATATAGTTCAAAAACATGTAGTATATGTTATTCTTAATATATTTAACAGCAAAACATTGTTTTATATTCAATGAGAAATTATTGGAGTTAATTATAAAATACTTTTCTTCTAAAATCGCTCTTTCTAACTTGTATTATTTTAAATTTGTAAAAATTCATTTGTAAGAATTAATTCTAAAAAAACATAATTACTATATCTTCGTTCTTAAAAAAATCCTGTAATGATCGTGAATATATATTATCCTGTGTCTGTATAATTTTGAAATGTGTTGAAATTTTTGAGTTTATGGAAATGAAGATATTAAATAGGTCTTAACTAAATAAATTATTGTAGAATAGAATATTATTTTGATCATAAGTTTTAGAAATTAAATATTCATATTAATTTTTTA
>Ga0123342_1008720_pt1 | contig 12571 bp, 4 predicted proteins | sample Turbeawhitnodule_FD_89960 | JGI IMG/M metagenome (GOLD analysis project Ga0123342, IMG submission 89960) | Root nodule microbial communities of legume samples collected from Mexico - Turtle bean Mexico white nodule | ecosystem: Host-associated > Plants > Roots > Nodule | place: Mexico: Nepantla...
AAGGTTTTTGCTACCAAATTTAGAAACTAAATAATTGGTAGTTAAAACCTTGGTTGCTAATTAGATACCAATTTAGAAACTATTTAACAATAATATAAACTAATTTAGAAACCATTTTTTTTTTAAGTTTCTAAAATGGTCTCTAATTTAGTTACTATTGCAACTAATTATTTTGGTCTCTAAAAATTAGTTTCTATTTAATGATTTTCTTGTAGTGTTAGATATTAATAGTTTTGTTAGTCTCTAAAATAATATTTAATTTAGTTAATATAACAATTAATTATTTTTTAGCTCTGAAATTAATTTTTATTTAATGATTTTCTAGTAGTGAAATTTATAATATTTGTTTTTAAAAAAAACTTAAAAATTAATGTCATATAATTTTTCCTTAAAAAAATACCCATTCTTTGTAAATTTGAGCAAAATGTGGCATGTTAAGTGAGCCAAATGAAAGTCTCTCTGTATATGAAAGTGTTGGTGATGAAGATCCTTGTCATCCCACAAAAATGACATTAATTTAACAGTGAATGAGAAAGGATGGAGGAAAATGATGAGTTTGAGTGAGTCCTCTAGTTGAGTTTGCAAGCACCAATGGTTGTGAATGAATATGGCACCCACATATACGCACTCTTTGTGTTGATATTTAATGGTGCTATAATTCTAAAAAGAGTGGTTCCTACTACCATTTCAAAAAGTGCATTAGGGGCCAAATCATGTAAAAGGGGTGGTGTGTGTATATATTTAGATTATATATTATTTAGGTGCTAATAGTTATTTAAATTTATGCAACTAGCTCAAACTAATTAAGAATATGTGGATAACAAGATTGTTTAAATGTTTGATACAGTTAATTGCATGCCTAGAACTTGAACCTTAAATCATTGATTAAAGAAGAACACATCTATTTTCTTTGACCCACGTATTTAATGAAATTTTAATAACTATGCATTATTTAGATTTATAATTAATTTTCATATTTTTTTTAATGCTTTCTATCTCTCTTTCTTTCAATTATATGTAAATTTGTGCAAGACACGAGTTTATTTTGAAAAAAAAATGTAGTGAAATATATTTTTCGTCTCATTTTTACGTGAAATTAATTTTTGTTTTTAGTTTAAACTTTAGATCTCCTGGTAATTATAGTAATAAAATTATTAGAATGAATCATTACCAATTTTTTTTTATGAAATTTTTAGTGTGAACTAAAATCTTAAAATATTTTATGTTAACTCACGATTGACGTGAATGTTATAATATCATAATATAATTAATACTAAAAATTTATTAATTAGATAAAAAAAACTATTGATAAAGACACATTTTAATAGTTTCTTCTTGACTATAATTATTCAAGAAAATCTAAACTTTGAATTAAGAAAAAAAACCAATTTCGGATTATAATAGACTAACAACTTAAAAGTTATTAAGATAGATAATATAACTACAAAATAAGCCCAAGAGAATTTATAATGCTATGTTTTAATTACACATAATTTTGTAGGATGAAATGAAAAAATTACTTTTCTCAATACTTTAAATAGATCCCAAAATTCAAAGAACGACGAAGATAAGAGTTAGTTGCTGACTATCTTCCTTAAATTTGTGGCGAAGTGGTGTTACTTTTTCTCAATAAATTGTTAGATAGTTGATAGTTTCTTACTCTCCTAGAATGTCATATATTAATTAATAAATACTCCCCCACTAAGGATCTTAATATATGATAAACTCTATGTAGTAAAGGATAAAAAGTTAAAAGTAAAAACTTTATAGAATAATTAATGATCAAAGTAAAAAAGTAACTACTAATACAAACCAACTTAAAAAATTTACTAAAACAAGGAGAGACACTGAATATTCTAATAGGATTAATATGTTTTTTTTTCTTTAATCCAAATTTTAGACCTCATAAATTTTAGACCTCATAAGTACTTATTAGAAGAAAATTATAAAAATAATCATTGTCAGTTTTTTGTTACATAAAAAAAACACTACATATCTAGAAGGTCTAAAGTTTGAACAAGAAACTAAAATTAATTTTGTGTTATAATCCGAACAAAAATATATTTAACTCATTCTAATATTTTATATATATATATATATATATATATATATATATATATAATTAGCACCCTTTTGATTTTCATGGTAGAAAACATTACAATGAATTGTTGAAACACTTTTTATGTGTTAACATATTATTGAAAGTATAGTAAGATATGGTAATAACACATATTAACATTCTTTAGCATGAATCACTAGGAAACAATCATCAAAAGTAGTTTATCGGAAGAAATAACCATCAAGGACAACTTCTTGGATGAACCATTTTCATATATCCAACTATGGCATTATATTCTTTATATACATGTTTATACTCAATTATGTGCAAAGGGAGACAAAAGAACTTGAACTATGTTGTGATTGTCGGATACAATATATATCATGTAGTCACCTTGCAACAAAACAAGGGTAGTCACTAGTTGATACATCAAGGTCAACAATATTTGATGAATGACCAATGGTTTCCAATCACAAAAACACAATCCTTTGATTCGAATTTTAATGTAAGACATGGAAATAAAACCACATGCATTTGTCTATCAGAATTAGAAACACAAATGTCCTTTTATAGAAAGATCAATGGATACCTAATGCTGGCAGAATCATACAACTTTCCCATCATGTGTTCCAACTTAATATCAACTCCAAGAATGATGGTTTCTGCAAATTTTATAAGTTATACAAGTTAAATGTTTTTTTAGAAAAGATAAATGATTCTAGCACGTAAAACTTTTTACCTTTTTTTCTCTGGGAGATTTTTCCCTGGGGCGTTGAGATTATTTTAATCCCTTCACTAATTTTTGTTCTATCATTTTTATTAAAAAGAATGAATCTATGTGGGTAACCTGCAGTGAAGCAAATAAGCAATGGTTGGCTTATGAAGCACGTAAATTGCTTTTGTGGTACCAATAAAATAGTTGTTTAGTGGATTTTGCCCCTAGATTATACTCACATCATTCATTGAATGATATAATGCTTCATCCCCATTGGGGTGCAAAAGATCACTAAGCATATGCCCTTTTCCTATCACTTTATCTTCTCTATTGTTTTAATGTATTGGTGTGAATAAATATTTTTAGATATTTCGATAATGATTTGATATTGAATCACATTATGTTTAATCAACTTTTTCACTAGGATACACTTTTAATAACTTTAATATTATCTTAAGAAGTAAATTTTAAGCTTATTTTTTTATAAAATTGATTTATAAGATGAAATTTACACTTATTTATATATTATGGAATGTTCTTAATCGATTTAAAATCTTTAATATGTACTTCTAACATGTACTAAAGATTATTTTTAATTAATAAATAATTTTATTCCTATCGAAAATAAGTTTGGGAATGTGTCCGAGACTGATCGAAGATTCCTCAAGTAGTGAGCTCTCAACTAGTCTTCGATCAGAAGAAAAAGTCCAACTAAAAATGACTCTTTGAGATAGTAAATTCTTATCCTGTGTAAGAGGTAAGAATATGAAATAAGATATAAAATTGTATTTTCTAAAAAATAATATTTATAAATTGATTAGGTGATATTTACTGTGTAGATTTTTGGATTAACCTTTTAACTGCTATGCTATCCATTGTTTCATACATGTTCCTTCATCATTTTAAAATTCAATAATTAAACCGTTTTATTTATGACGATAAATAATGAAAAATAACGGCTAATTTAGAAGTGGGACAGTTACAAATTTATTAGGAAAATACAGATTCTGATGATTAAATAGGGTTCATAAAATAGTGGAGTGAATAGCGATGAATGACCTGAATTCCAAGTAAAATATAGGAGAACTTTATCTAATGTGAGGTTAGGTGAAGATGGTATTTGTAAGCTATTATTTTATTGTCCAAGGCTACTTGATAAGCCAATGAGGTGAAGTCACGTTATCTAATGTTCGTACCTATTAAATAGTATGCATATCTTTGCCATTTAAAGTCGAGTGTCCCTTCTGAGCAAGGGGTACCCTCTGAATTGTTTTCCCCATCATTTTTATTTTAACCACATGAAGTGACAATGGTGAAGTGAACCATCAGATCTCTCAAATCTTTCTAAGGCCTTTGAAGGAAATAGTAACAACAATGCCACAACAAATCAAACAAATAGGACTCAAAATCAGGACCTTCAATTTACCCATTGGCCAAACAAAACTCATCAAGTTTTGGTGTAGAAGATTCATGCCACTCTCAATGTTACACTTTCACTATATCTTATCAAAGAGACTCATTTACTTGATTATTTTATTAGATGGTGACTCAAAAATGGTGTAATAATAATGCACCACTTGTTTCTGGTCTCCAATTATATGCAATTAGAACAAACTTAGAAGAGTTTATTATGGTGAAACCACATCATTAAAATAATCTTCTATACCATTGATTCGGACACTTGCTATTTCCCCATAGTGGTCCCTTTTTTCTGTTTCTTTATGAAAATCCAAAATCAAATCCATTCGTAATTTAACAGGACTTTACACTAAAAGAAAATCATAAAATAAAAATTAATTTTAAAGATAAAAAATAATTAGTTATTATAATGATTAAATTAAATACCATTTTAAAGACTAATTTTTTATTTATTTCTAAATTAATTTTTATTATTATTAGATGGTTTTTAAATTAGTATCTAATTAGTAACCAAGGTTTTTGCTACCAAATTTAAAATCTAAATAATTAGTAGTTAAAACATTGGTTGCTAATTAAATACTAGTGTAAAAATCATTTAATAATAATAGAAACTAATTTAAAAATCAAAATTTGTTTTAGTTTTAAAATGGATTCTAATTTAGTTATTATAACAATTAATTTTATTTTTAAATTTGTTTTTATTTCATGCTGTGTTAATTTTATGTATTAGTGTAAGATTCTAAATTGGGATTTTATTTTATGTAGATATTTGATGATTAAAATTTTCAGTTAAATATGAATCTTACATAAAACTTTGGTATTTCAAACTTTTTATCTTCCTTTTTTTTGTCATTTTCTTTACATTTTAAAGATCAACTTTGACAAAACCTTGGCATTATTAAAACAAACACCTTTAGGAAATGCAAGTGAACTTCCTTTCACTTGCATATCTAAACATCAATTTCAAATTATTAGAGTGGAAGTGAATTTTTATTAAAAATAGAACGATTTTAAAATTATATTATTACACATCACACTTGTAAATTAGTATTTTTTACTGTGTGATTCTGAAAATAACATTATCAAAATATGTTAGACACTTCTATATATCAAATACTCCAACTCCTTACTATCTTCTAACAATTTTATATTCTCCTTTTTTCCTTTAATAGAGTGTGGTCCATCTCTACCAAACTTTTCCCTTCCAATTATTGACACTGTTTTTTCATTTCAGTTTTCTCACAATACAAGTACTTCTGAGACCAACTTTAATGAAGTTCCTTCCAAAGTTGCTTAAAGAAAGTAACTTTTTTTCATTTGCCATCAATCATGTAAACCAGAAAATATAAGCCCCAAGTATGCTTTTTACTCTTACATTTTTTCTATACCAGAAATAATAAACTGCATCAAATTAGTCTTAACACAAAGACATTTTAATGGATAGTTATGAAAAAGGCAATTACTGCATATTCTCTTGCACATTGTTTAATGTTGGAAGTGGAAATAAACCTGTTTTGGAGACATCTTCCTAAGTAAGAGTGACAACATTAAAAGGAAATGCAAATGATTTACATCATGAACAACTGTGTTGTGAGAATGATCTAATAATTAACAGAAATCTCATGTTCAATCTCTCTTGTTATGTGCAGAAGTCTTTTCTATCAGCAATAATCAGTATGATTAAGTTAGTGAATAGATGATTAAAATATGTTTTGGATTACCTTGTTGGATTTAATAGTGCAGATCTAGGATCTGCATAAGGGGTCCCTTGTTTTACACAAGGATCACTGAATATTTGTGGCTCAGTCAAATCTCCACTTGTCCTCATAGTTAGCAACAAGTTTCAGAAGAAGTCAGAACTCAGAGTCCTTGTTCATAATCAAACAGCTGAGTTGAAGGAGGTAGTCAATTGGCTGCTTGTTCATGGTGCACCCAATTCATTGACACACTATACCTGAACTAAGATATCAAATGAAGAAAAACAAATAATGTTCCCACATGAGCATGGTACAACACCCTTTTCAGTACAAGTTCATCATTTTTTTTTCTACTGAAAATATTAATCTTATTCAAGCTGGTTAAGATCAATATTTAAGTTTTATTTGTTCTTTTCTGAATTGAATTAAAAACAAATAATTTATTTAGGTTGGTTAAGATCAATATTGTTTCAGCCAAAATATAGTTCCACATTGTTTATGAATCAAGGTTAAAAACAGTTTAAATACACTTTTTTTTTTAATCCATTTTGATATAGTGATGAAATTCAAAAACTCCAAAAGCTGTCCGGTATAAGAAATCAAGAAAGTTGAAACCTCTTTGGTTTGTGCAAAGAAAAAAATATCTCTTTGATGATAAATGTTTTAAGGATCATATTGATTATAAACAAGTCTCATACCATACTATTCACCACAACCAAACCAAAGAAAAAAGATTGACTAGGTCAAGCTGTATAAGGCATATTCGGATTAAATTGGTGAATCACAGAAAAAAACTGTAATGGGAATTATTAAACATTTATACCATTTTTTAACCTAATTTATACCACCTTATACCCATTTTAATTTTTTTGTACAGATTATTTATACTCTAAAATAATTACTGACACAATTAAGAACTTTAAATGAACATTGGTGAATAATTCATATTCAAATTTATGTCATTTAATTAAGAAAGAACACTTTTATTTGAAATCACACCTAATGTAAAGTCTTCAATCAGTATATAATTCTGTAGCTGTACAATTTTTCTTACAATGTTCAAATCTAAAATATGGGAATTTGAAATAAAAAATGTTTACAATATTTAAGAAGTAGAATTAATAATCAATGTTTAACATTATATTAATAAATTCGTTTAATTTTTTGAGAGAATATTAATAATTAATAATATTATACTTGGTCCTGAATTAAGGACGTTAGTGGTCTTATATTGAGTTGTCCTTTTCTTTTTGTCTATATTCATAATAATGATAAAGTCATCAATTGTCTTAATTTATATTCTTCCACTAAAATACTACATACATTCTAAGGAACACTGTTACCCCCATGTGTTGCTCACAAATAAAATAAATAAATAAATAAATAGTAAAAAAATAAAATATTTTTACAAACATTGTTTTCTTCATTCTGCCAAGTACGAAAATACTTTTTCCATCATTTTGGAAAACGACATGAAGTCAAGCACAAAAAACTATTCCACTGTGAACTGCAAATACTAATAAACTATATAATTCAATATGCTTCACACATTGAATCAAAAACTAGATAAGGGGTTCATTTAACCTAATCTTTTTAATAATTTGGATTACCTATACACACACATAACTTACGCAACATATTTTATATTCTCTGGGCTCATCTTACTTTCATTTTTTCTCTCATACTACAAGAAAATAAAATGAAATAGAAACTAATTTTAAATAAAAAATAATTAGTTGTTATAGTAACTAAATTAGATATTATTTTAAAAATAAAAAAATAGTTTCTAAATTAGTTTATATTATTATTAAATAATTTTTAAATTGATATTTAATTAGCAACCAAGATTTTAACTACCAATTATATAGATTCTAATTTTAATAGAAAAACTTTGGTTGCTAATTAGATACCAATTTAAAAATCATTTAACAATAATAAAAATTAATTTAGAAACCAATTTTTTTTTTAGTCTCTAAAATAGTTTCTGATTTAGTCACTATAGCAACTAATTATTTTTATCTCTAAAATTGGTTTATATTTGATGATTTTATTGTAATCTCAATAAGTTTTTAATTTATACTTTTATTTACAATCTTATATATCTTTTCGTTCATTTTTTAATTCCCCTCCTTATTTTTCTATTTTATTATTTGAGTTGACTTTTCAGTATGTAACTTTAAAAAACACAACCTACCAGATTTATTTTAAGAGCTCAAGAAGATTAGTTGAGTTTAAGTATTTGTTTTTTTACTTTAAAATGTGTTTACTGTGTAATTCAAAAAAGTTGTTGGATTGCATTCGAAAGTAATTTTTTTATAATTACATAAAATTTATCTTTTTAAAAGAAAACTTCAAGATGGTATAATCATAAGTTATTTTTGGCTTTCGAATTGTACAATCCAGAAGTCAAAAATAACTTTCAGATTGTGTAATTCGGAAGTCATGTGACCTTTTTTGTAAAAAAATGGTGAGTAGTGGATAAGGTAGTGCTTGTGGCTCCTTTGGTGGAAGTTGCGATGATGAGGAAGATGACGACATCCTTGTGGAGAGCTCGATGTTGACGACAATTTCATTCTTAATGATGAGTACTTTTGAAGAAGACAACTAAGATGTTGGAAACGATTTTAAGTTGTGTAATTTATAATTCAAAAATATTTTAGAATTGTGTAATCTAGAAGTCAAAATTGACTTTCAAATAATACAATACGGAAAAAAAAAACTTTTGAATTTAGGATTGTACAATTCAAAAAGGAAAAAATGAAAATTTTTATGTTTATGGAGCGCAGAATAAATATATGGAGGTGTAGGAAGAAATGTTCCTCTTTAATAAATCATAAGAACTAAAGATTTCTTTTTCACTAGACATAGTCTTGAGAAAGAAAAGACAAATTCTTCATGCACCTTTCCTGCACCTCCATGTATTTTTAAATACCAAATATACATTTCTTTTTAAAATGAATATTGAATTGTCAATCCAAACCTCAAACCATTGAGAATTGTGTATCGGATTCTACAATCCGATTTGTAAATTTAAAACACAATATTTTGCATCAACTCTTTCTTCACACATAGACCCAATTTTAATAGTCAATTTACATTTTTTTTAAATGAATATCGGAGTGACCAATGAGATTGTGTACCGAATAGTACAATCCAGATTGTGTTCAATTCGGTACACAATCTCAAATCCGGTTTGAGGTTTCAGATTAGCTAATCCGATGTTCATTTTAAGAAAGATACATTTGGGATTTAAAAATTATATGGAGGTGCAGGAAGAAGCAATGAAGGTGCAAGGAGAATTTGTCAAAAAAAAACCATTCCAAAACCCCAATAGTCATTGTCATTTGAGAAAAACACAATTACTTTCTGGAACTCCATATTTTCTTTCTACACTCCAATTCGTTGAAATATCCATTTTACCCTTTGTGATTTAGATCTCTTACCATTTTTACAATTTTTTCGTTGGTAATCTTGTGAAGTAGCGATAAATGCACTTATGGTATTAAAGATGACAAATTGTTGCCGTATTACAAACTTGTTCTCATAAAAAATATAGCAAGTCTTCATCTTTTTACCTCTTCAAATTAACTAATTTTCATGGTATTAAAATCTAACATATTTTTCATGGTATACATAACTATCAAATTGTCCCACAATTTTGTTCAATTGATATAAAGAAGTTAAGTGTTTTATGCATCATTTTACTTCACACACTTCACTCAACTCTTAATCATACAATTGTCTCAAATCTATTAAATTTACAATGTACAAGAAATTGAATCTTTCTACATTGTATCAATGTTGATACTTCTCTATCATTAGAATAACTAAACACAAAACAATTCTTAACATCCAATAATTTCACCAATATGCTTCACAATTCCACACGAGTATAACATTTCAACTCTATTGAAATAATAATCTTTTTTAAAAAACTAATTTGAATTTAAAACAAATCTAACTTTGCTTTGATATTTCTTGTACTTTGAGGAAACTACAATTTGAAAAGAGAGGAGGATGAGTAAAAAAGGCAAAGAAAATCCATGGATGGCTTCAAGGATTGGAAACCTTAGTCATTCATTATAAATTCAAACTCCTCTAAAAGGCTATTTTCCTTATCTATCATTACAAAAAAATCATTAAATAATAATCAATTTTAAAGACAACAAAATAATTAGTCCTATATTGACTAAATTAGATACTATTTAAAGATTAAAAAATTATTTATATAAAAAGTGATTTATATTATTAATATAAATTTATAAAATGGTTTATAAATTGGTGTCTAAGTTAGCTAGAAAGGTTTTTAGCTACTAATATTTTAGATTCTTAATTAGTCTTTAAAAGACTAATAGAGACTAATTTAGAATATAAAGTAGTTATTAGTTAAAACTTTAGTAATTAATGGTAAGATACCAATTTAAAAACTACTTTATGAATTTTTATTAATAATAAAAATTACTTTAACTACTGATAATTTTTTAGTTTATAAAATAATCTCTAATTTAATCAATATAGTAATTAATTATTTTAGTTTATAAAATTAGTTTTTATTTAATGTTTTTTTTATTGAATCCTAATAAATCACACATGTAACTTTCTAAGAAGAAAGAAGATGCAATGGAAGAGAGTTAAAAGAGAAAGAGAAATTTCTAAATTTGAAGCAAAAACAAGCTTGGTGATACACTCTAGTTGCAAGCTTAGAGATCAAACTCCATAAAAAGGGAAGAGAAAGAGAGCAAGACTTTTAAATGCATTTGGAAGAAAACTTAAAATATGAATGAAGAAGAATGAATTAGGAGGTACACACTTGAAAATATAGAAGAATCTTTCAAACTTGCTGTTAACACCCCCATGTTTATGATAACCTCACATCTCTTTCTATTTTTTTTTTACTTTTTAGTAGTTAAATATCCATAACTTAAACAACTAAAACCCAGAAGTGCCATTAATCTCATTTTAGTTTGTATAAGCAAACTGTTTTATCTGCTTAATTAAGGAGCATTTAAGCACTTTACCATTGCTAATCAAGCAAAATAAATCCAATATTTCGTTCTTGCTACTGAGTAAATTTAAACATTAAATAAATGTACTAAGATATTCTTTTATCCTTTTAAAAAACTTTAAAGCTCATGTTTAAAAAACCTTTCTATGTTTTTTCTAGTTCTCATAATTCCGAAATGCATAATTTTTAGCCCTTAAAATTGTTTAAATAATGTTATATAGAAAAAAGAAAAAAAATATTTAAATAACGTATCAGAGATTCAAAAATTGTGCATTTGAAAAACTAAATTTTTATAATATTGCGCTGATAAACGGACACAAGATTATTTTAATATAATAAATAATTTCAAATTTGAATATCACATACATAACTTAAAGAATAACTTTATCACCAATAATAATTTTATTTGGTTTGAACATGATTTTTTTAAGTAAAAAGTTGTGTTATATTATTACAAGAAATTGTGTAGGTTAAATGTATTTAAAGAATACAAGAATATTGTTTTTGAAACTGAGGTTAACATACTAAATAATGAAATTTGAGTTATTAATGAGTATTTTTTACATGTTTACTAACTTTTCTCAAAATTTGTTTTAGTTTATTGATACTTGAACAATTTATTTTATTTTTTTACTGTATTATTTATCTTTATGCGTTGTTTATATTAATTTTAAAATATTTAATTTTTATTTATTTATTCGTATATTCTCATGTTTATTTCTTATATATAAATATTTGCATTGTAATTTATTTATTTACATATATATATATAATTATATTTTTATAAAAAATAGTAAAAAAAATGCGCCAAATAAATCAAAGAAAACTTGGAACATGAAGGAAGAATTTAAGTATGTGAAATGATTTAAAAAAAGACAATAAAATTATTTTTAAAACAGAGGTTAACATAATAAATAATGAAATTCGAATTATTCGTCTTTTAAGATGAATAATTTTTTTTACATAATTGTTTATTGTTACTTACTTTTCTCAAAATTATATCAGTTTATTGATACTTAAACAATTTATTTATTTACGTGTATTATTTATTTTTATGCATTGTTTATATTAATTTTAGTATGTTTAGTTTATTTATTTATTATATACTGATTTTTATATATTAATATTTACGTTATAACTTGTTTAGTTATTAATAATAAGTTATTAGTAGATTAATAATATTTCATAAATAATTAATATAATATCTTGCATTCCTTTCACGTGCATAACCTATTCATTGTATATGTAAGAGAAAAGAAAAATTCATGTAACTCTCTTCCTTATCTATACCCTAACTAACAAACATGTTGATCCAAAAAGGAATCCTCTCTCTCCTCCATCCACTCTTCCATCCAAATACAACATGAGATCTTTAGATTAAACCTAACCGATTTTATTTATTTATGTTATATTATATTTAACCTAATCTATCTAATCAGATCTTGCTTAAATATATTCTATTAATAAAGGTACCATAAATACGCACACACTGCACACAATCCCAGCCATAAAAAAAAAAATCTCAGATTTATCAAATACTTACTTTGAATGACGTCGAATCCAACAGAACAGAACTTGCAGAATGTTGCTGTCACAAGCCAAACTGCAGAACATGTCCAATGCCATAAACATGGGATCTAAGAAGAGGAGTAACAATAACAATCATGCTTCACCTG
>Ga0123342_1008721_pt1 | contig 12570 bp, 8 predicted proteins | sample Turbeawhitnodule_FD_89960 | JGI IMG/M metagenome (GOLD analysis project Ga0123342, IMG submission 89960) | Root nodule microbial communities of legume samples collected from Mexico - Turtle bean Mexico white nodule | ecosystem: Host-associated > Plants > Roots > Nodule | place: Mexico: Nepantla...
CGGGAAAACACTCTTCAACGCTCCACAACTCAACCAACTGTCCTCCCAAAAAAGGATAGCCCTCCCCTCACCAACTTCCCACTCAAACCCATCTTCAAAACTTCTTCCCCAACCCTCTGAAGCTCACACCTCCTTCAAATCTTTCCACCAAAGAGAGCCCCTACCAACTTTACCTTCCTCTCTCAAGCTTCTCCACCCACCGTACTTAGAAGCGAGGATCTCTTTCCACATACCACCTTTATCCGTACCCAATCTCCAGATCCACTTACCTAATAGAGCCAAATTAAACAACCTTAGGTCAATAATACCTAGACCCCCATAGTCACGAGGCTCACAAACCTTTTTCCAAAAGGCCCAAGCGATCTTCCTACCATCTGAACCCCATCCCCAAAGGAAATTCCTTTGTATTCGAACTAACTTCTCTGTCACCACAGAAGTTAACTTAAACAATGACATAAACAAATAACGGGATTGAGGAGAGAACTGATTTTAACAAGCAAATCCTCCCAACCAACGACAGACACTTGCCTCTCCATCTTGACAATTTACCCTGAACACTCTCTATCACCCTGCTCCAAAACGCACCCCGTTTGTGACACCCTCCTATCGGCAACCCTAAATAAACAAAAGGAGTTACCATCACTTTACAATTTAGAATAGCCACAAAATTCTGAAGCAAGCTCTGATCCAACCGCAACCCACCAATAGTAATCTTACAATGTTGTTTCATAATAAAACATCGTATATTAAAATGTGGTGATATTTTTGTGATTATAGTGAATGTATAGATGTTGGTCCATAATACAACCAACATATATAATCTTGACTAAAACATAGACTATGGTTCCTTTCAAGGATTGTTGCCTATGAGCTTGACATAGACTACAATTTTACATGAATAGTTGTCTATGAGTTCGATATTGACTGCGGTTTTATGATAACAATAGTATATGTTTTTAAATTTCAACATAAACAACGGTTATTTGTAAGAATCATTGTCTATATGTTTTTTTTACCTTACTTTGGGTGTGCCTCAATTTACGCTTTAACTTTTGTTCTCCTCACGCTTCCCTGCACCTTGCCTTCCCTGCATGTGTTGTCGTCTTTGTTTCATTACTCTTTATAAGTTCTTCCTCCATTGCTTCATTGGTTTTAAGTTTTCATACTCCATTGCTCACATTTGTTGTTTTCAAGTTCTCCACTGTTCAGGGACGCATTCTTGACTGCGTTTTTGGTCTCTTCCACCCATCTCCTCCGTGCCGCCGTTGTCCACCACCACTAGGTTAATAAAGTTTTTTTTATTCTTAAATATTTTTTACTTTTGTTTTTGTAGTTATTTTTTCATGTTATTTTATATGTTTTTGTTGTTATTATTAATTTATATTATTTTTTCATGAGTATGTTAAATTGGAATTGTTAGGTTTAAATTATTAATTAGTTAGACTATTAGTTATATTTGTAAAGTTAGAATTGTATATTATTAAGTGATAATGATACCACTAATGTGTGGTTTTGTTCATACACAAGAAGTTACCCACATATCTCAAGCAAATAGTTGAAGGATAACTACATTATCAACTTACCTACATATAAAACTTAAACGTCTAGTAACAAGTAATTTCTATTAATCAATGCATGACGTGCATATATCATACTCAAAAGTCGATACAATGCAAATTGTCAAAAGTTAACATGGTTGACATTAACAGTAGTTGGGAACATGTAATAATATTTAAATTATTCTTTATAATAAAGTACATGTACTTTAACACTAATTTGAACTTATTTTTGTATTATAGTATTTTATGGATGCTCAACTATTACATCCGGAAGCAATGGACTATGTGAGGAATTTTTGGACCACATACTTCATTAGGTTTTATAGATAACTAATGAATAGTATATAGGTTTACGTAATATAGCATGCTTCTAATGTATAGGAAATTAACTAATATAGATAGGAGTAGGAATATATATTGGTGTATGTATATACTTTATATATATAATAAATATAATTTGATTGTTTGAAATATTGTGTATTTGTCTGAAATTTGTATTTGGTTGGGTTTGTTAAATGAACATGTTACTTAAGATGAGGAAACATATAAAGTAAATTGAATTAAAAAAATCATAATAAACTACGGTTGTTGACAACAATTATAGTCTATAGTGTCAAATAAACTACGATTTTGACAACAACCATAGTCTATTATGGGAGTAATGAAAAATTAATAAAGAGCCTAAAGAAGGGTATAAACTAAGATTAGTCAAAATAATTGTAGTCTATATGTGTCTTATAGACTACGATTGTGAGTCGTCGTCTATAAGTCAAAAGTATAGACGACGTGCTTATAGAATGCGGTTTAAAACCGTCAATTAAGAGTTTTAAAAATGGTTGTCTAAGAGCTTTTTTGCACTAATGAATAAAAAAAAAAATTCCAAGTCACTGAGATTTTCTTGTTTTTCCAAACAAACAACGCTTCACAATCCCCTTAATACTTATGTTATCTTGCATTAAGTTAAACACTCTCGTATATGCTTAAAGAATGTCATGTTCACTTTTAAGCAAGATAATAATTTTTTGTTTTGAATGATATTGTTGTACTTCATATAAGAGATATTTCATTGAAACTACTATTGCTTAAAATAATTATATACTCACTTAAGTGAACTTGTAGTTTTATGATGACTGATAAGTGTCTTTCATATTAGAATATAGGCACTTATGAGAATTTATTGCTAATTTACATATAAAATAATCTCTAACTTATAAATTTATACCTTTTTACATTTTGTATGAGCTTTATTTGAATAAGAGCATTTTATTCCCAAATTTGGTGTTAATTGCAGATTTCTAGGGAGGATTGAAGATTTGGAGTAGAGGAGAATAATTTGAGCTAAAAATAGAAAGCTGAAGGTCCCAGAATAGAAAAATATGCATAGAAAGATTGAGTCTTTTTTATGTTTTATCACTTAGCCCCTTAGCGTGACACATGAAGCAACCTAACCCTAGAAAATTAGGATAAATAGAGGGCTAGAGGTTCAACCCTAGTGTGTCAGATTGAGAAAAAAACACCATAGAGTGAATTGTAACCCAATTGGGAGAATTAAAGGTGCTAGAAGTATGCATTGTTAATTCTACCCTTTGGAATTGAGAGTAATCTGCTCAAACTCTTATGTATTGAAGTGATATATTATATTTATTGATTGATTATTGGTATTGTTGTTTTACTTTTAACTTTCTGTGACAGATTGAGAATCTTAAATCTGACCGGGAGGTATTTTTAGGTTTCTGACCTAAACAACAATACTCTTAACATATTTGAGTGCTAGGGATAGACTTGAAATGTTAATTGTCATTAACATCCTTAAGGATTTTATATGCGAGGAATCAATATAAATGAATTTTCTACGACATCAATTCCAATCAAAGAACTCAATATTAACATTTTAATCAAAATACATGATAGTGGGAGAGATGAAACCTAATCCCTATTTTTCCAATTGAAGCAACTAATTTTTTTGTTTGTTTTCTGATTATCCGTGCCAACACAATCACTTCTAAACTCTTTTTATTGTTCTGTTGTTATATAATTGTATTCGATAATTCATTGTTACTTGTGGGATCAATATCCGTCTTTAGGAACAATTATTACTTTTGACAAACGTGGTGCACTTGCCGTAACAAATCATCATTCATCACTATTTACAACAACAAAAAGTATTTTTATTTAATGTGATAATTTTTTATAAAAGTTACAAAGGGGACTTAGGTGGCTAATTTGTCAAGATTAGATTGGTGTTTTCAACCCACTAATTCACTCTAAGTAGTCTTGTCTCGTCTAACTGGCTAACCAAAGACCGTGACCAACTTTTTTTTAAAATTAAAAATTAAAATAAAAAATAATTTAAAATATTAGTTAAATGTATTAGTTGAATTACACAAATAAATAACAGTATTGTAACTTAAATCATTAATATTTATAAATAAAGTTTCATTCCAATTATTAATCATAATAAAATAATTTAACATTTAAAAGTAATTATCATATTAATTTATCAAATTATAAATATTAATTAATTAAGATTTAGAAAATATTTATATGATTAAATATTTGGAATGCACTGGATTCCACAAGACAACAACATCAAGATGTCTTTCTTGTGGTAACAGAAGAGCTTTTATTTCATTTATGGTGTATGGGTCAGAGTCAGACCTGCACATGATGGAGGCGACAAAAGGATCATATAATCTTCTGAGAGACCAACAAGAATGATCTTCGTGATTGGAGCACCTATGGCCGCTAGGGAAACAGTTCTTTTTGTTTCTAAAAGATAGACATTTATAGTCCGATCATTCTTGGAAGTCTTGAGGCGCAGTCTGTATTTCTTGATCTGAGCACGAGTGTTTGATGCAAAGTACGTATATAAAGTGGACTAGATTTGAGATGAAATTTGAAGACCTACCATTTTGGTCAAAAAAGAAACAGTCATAAAGGCTAATATCCAGACAATAGTGAGACTGTCTTGCTGCTTGTAGGAGAAGTAAGTAGGATTAGAGGAGGTAGAGGAGCCATCAGCAACGGAAAGACCATCAACAGTTGCACGAACCTGTTGTTTTCATAGTAGGAAATTGTCATCAAATAGTTTGAGAAAAATATGTGTTGTGAAATGATGCAAGTTGGAACGGAAGACCTCATGGAAGCATGGAACATGCCCTCAGTAGAGGTGAAAGAAGACATGAGAAAAAGGCAGCAAAGAAAAAAAAAGCTCTTATACCATGTTATAGTTTTTTTTATCGGCAATAACAAATAAATAAATTAGAACCACTTTAGGGGTGGTTCAACTCTTATACACATTACTAAATACCAGTCCCAACTGCTTACCGCCTAAACCAACAAGACAAACCCTGCCCTTGTATGAACTAGCAAAAAGAACAGCTTCAGGAAACTAACCTCATACACTCCATTGGTTTCAAACACCAATCAGAATAGGAGAAAAAAACTAACTGGGAATTTGTAGACATCCAGGACCAAACCTTTACTTGTACCAATGCAAAAACTTTAGATGCATCCGCCACTCCTCTTTTGAAAATTAGGCGATTCCTGTGACTCTAGATTTCGCTAACTACCCCTACCCAGATTGTGTTCCAAACTACAAGACCCGTCTCAGAAGAAAAATTCATCCTAAACTAGTCAAAGTTCAGCTTCGGCTCAATGTGAGACACAAACAGGTGAATATATAGACTCATGCACGGTATCCCTACCATTGATATAGACCATGTTATAGTATACAAAGAGCCATGAGAGAGAAAAAAAATATTTATATATAAAATTTGTGTATGAATATATAGACTCATGCACGGTATCCCTACCATTGATATTCTACAACACCATCAAGAGATTCTATCAGAATAATTTTTGACAAAAAAAAAATTACATCACAAAACAATACTCTCTTTACTTCAGTTAAGTTTAGAGATCAATCACAATGAAAGAAACTGGTCCTCTTGCAACACCACCAATGGAGGAGCAATTCCTTCAACTTGGAGTAAACTTTGATATATCTTTATTGGTGATTTTCAATGAGTCCAGGTAGAATATGAAAAGGGTTACAACTTTAGTGACTCTTGGTGGAATTATTGTTCTTTTTCTGATTTCTGATGTTTATTATATTTTTTATTGGTGCAACATTGGTACACAGGGAACAAGAGTCACATATATAAAACTATGGTACTCCCTTTTAATTTAAATATAAGTAAAAATATATTTATGGATTTAAATATATTAGTAAATTTTAATTCTTTAAATTTAGTTTATTTATTATTTTAAAAGTATTTTTAAATTTAAATATCATTCTTAATAAATTTAATGTGAGGGTAATTTTTTATTATATTAAAAAAATATTAAAATAAATTAATTATTATTTTAATAAGTGCAAAAGATAATTAAGTTTACTTGTATAAAAATCTAGCTAAAAGTGCCATTGGTTGTCCATTTGATAGGTAAATTTATTAACCCGGGTGATTAAAAGTTTGAATGTTAACAAAAATTTGAATATGAAAATCTTACCGTTGACAAAAATATTTATTCATTTTAATTCTTGGTAATAAAAAAATTCTTATTGGTTAAAAACTGTAACAAGTGCTAGTAAAGATAGCAGGACAAAATCCATATATAACCGTTTGAATAAGTTATGATATAATGAGCCAAAAATAAAAGTAGGAAGAATATTCGTAAAAAATAATAATTTTCGATGATGCTTGTGGATGTTTTGAGGGACTATTAGATTATGCACATATATGCACGGAAGAAATCAAGTTATGCTTAACTACGAAGAGTTTGTTTTATTTAACGTTGTTAGAGAATTAGAGTACTAAAATTTTCTTATTCTAATTCATATACACAATAAATTAAATAACACTGTTTCTTAATTTTACTCCATATTTTATTGAACCTTTTAGAGTATTCCCATTAGTTTTGGATTTAGGAATTTTATATTTCCTTATTCTATAATGTAAGTTACAATATCCAAGTGTTTCTCACTCTTTCTCTCCCTCTTTGTTTTGACTATTTTCTAAACTGGGAAAAAAGTTTACTAACCCTTCCTTCTGTAATCTTTCCTTCTCGGTTCTATTGACTTAACATAAAGAGACAACCAACTTGGTTAATTTCTCAGACACTTTTCTTAAGACTGTACTCACGCATTTAATAACACTGACCACCTTGTGAATCTCTTGTAGTATGCATGGCATTGGAGAAAGCAAAACAGAAGGCACATTTTTCATTTTTCATTTTTCATTAGATTTTGCCTGCACCTCTTGATAAGTGTAAGACTGTACATGGACCACCAAGTATTCACTGTCTGCAGCAGACAACACATTGAGATGTGAAACCAGACAGTGGACCCTGGATAACTTAACTTCACCGGTTAACCGGATTAGTTATATCGATTAAAATGGATTTAATGACATAAACATTAAGTTAATTAACAGATCCAAAGCAATGAAACACCCTATTTTAATAACCCTGTCTCCTACTTAATCATCTATTGATTTAGTAATGTCAAAGTTATAAACAACAGGATGATATGAGTAACTCCTTTACATAATCCAATCCAAGCATTCATTAAATGTTTTGTTTGGTATGTTTGCTTCTGAGGTTTAATGCAATGAGATTCAAGTCCATTTGGAAGCACAAAAAATAGTATCTTCCATGTAATTGAATGTTTCAACTTGGAGAGATAGCATTAACTTGCATTGAAAAATGGGTTCCCAACACACACTAAGCCTTCTTCAATGTAGTTTTTATGTCATTAATAAAGCTACTTTGAGCAACTTCTGCATCACTCTCTAACCTAACACTCACGGGAGTTATAGCTTTTTTAGTTTAACTCATCAGTTCATAAACACCTCTGAGAGACATGCATCCATACATATATACACACCAAAACCTACACAAATTTTGATCATTCTCTCTTGTTCATCTCTCTCCTTTCAAACTTGGAGTGATCTGAGTATGTGATTTGAGATCTACATAACACTAGACATTCATTCAAAGTTGTGCTTGTAAGTGAGCTTGTGTAGAAGATTAGATGGCATCCACAGACGCTATAAGCGATTTGGTGACAGGAAAAAGAAATCATGGGAACTGGTCGGAGAGTTACAGGAGGGATGGGACAGCAGAGATAACCGACATAAGGAGCGGAGACACTGAAGAGGATAATGAATGGGCTGCCATCCAGCGTTTGCCCACTTTCGAGAGAATGAGGAAAGGGATGCTAAGTGTAGTGCTTGATAATGGAAAGCTTTTAAGTTACCAAGTTGATGTCACTAATCTCAGATTGCAGGACAGGAAGCAGCTGTTGGAGAGTGTACTCAAATTTGTGGAAGAAGACCATGACAAGTTTCTTCGTAGACTTAGAGACAGAATTGATAGGTGTGTGCCCTTGTCTTTCATCGTCTAGGGTTAACAGTGTTTGTAGTTTGTGGAAATTTTTTAAACTTTTATTTGTTATTGTTATTATTAACTGTTGTTATTTGTTGGTATGAAAGGATTAATATTGTGACTATTTTGTTCGACATTGATGTTTGTTAATAACAGGGTGGGGATTGAAATTCCAAAAATAGAAGTCCGATACAGAAATTTATCAGTGGAGGGAGACATGCATGTTGGAAGTAGAGCACTTCCTACCTTGTTTAATGTTACTCTCAATACTTTTGAGGTATTTAATTTCATTTGCTCCTTTGAAGCACAAATGTTGGAAGAAACTTCTATTTTGAATCACAAGAATATTATTTATATAATAATAATAGTAATATAAAATTTATTTCTTTTTAATTTCTTTGTATCTCATCAATTATGTGGTAGCAGTTTTTCACTCTTTTCTCTTATTCTATACAAATTTTATATAAAATTGTATAAATACATTTTTAGTAGCTAGCTTTAACCATAGGTACGTCAATTTTTTATTTTAAATAATTTCCTTATTCAATTGCTGTGATTGGTAGCGAATTCTGGGATTGTTTGGCCTTGCACCTTCGCAGAAGAGAAAACTTACTATTCTTAAAGATGTTAGCGGAATTCTCAAACCATCGAGGTAATAATATAGTAATGGAAAATGTTATTAATTAGAAGCTTTTTGTTTTATTTATTTAATATAGTTTAGTATTAATTAGTAAATGTTATTTTATTTAACATGGTCATTTATCAGGATGACCCTACTTCTAGGTCCTCCAGGTGCAGGGAAAACAACATTACTTCTAGCACTTGCAGGAAATCTTGACCAAAATTTAAAGGTTCACTCTCATTAATTTCGTACCTATGTTGGATTATACTCAATTTAGTTAAATATTTGTTCTTGGTTTCTTCTTATCACATTCTTTCTCACAAAAGAGTGCTGTTATATATGGTGATCATCAGGTTTCAGGGAGAATAACATATTGTGGTCATGAACTGAATGAATTTGTTGCTAAAAAAACTTGTGCCTATATTGGTCAACATGACCTTCACAGTGGAGAAATGACAGTGAGAGAGACATTAGATTTTTCGGGACGTTGTCTAGGTGTTGGGACGAGGTATGAAATGTTAGAAGAACTTTTACTAAGGGAGAAACAAAAAGGAATAAAGCCAGATCCTCCTGAGATTGATGCATTTATGAAGGCCACAGCCATAGCAGGTCAAAAAACCAATTTCCAAACAGACTATGTTCTCAAGGTTTGTAACTTTTGTTCGGTCAACTTCATATTAATTACTATTATATTACTTCCTAGGTTGTTAAACATGTTTTTTATATTTGAAAATATGATGATTTATATATTTTAGTTCTTAAAAATATTACCTCATTAGTTTTTACTTTTAATACCTACATTTATTAAAAATTATTTAGGGATTTTTAAAAGCAGCTTTTATAGGAGTAAGAACAAACAAGGGTCATATTTTATGGTATAACATATATTTATAATATATTTACATTGATTTCTCTGGTATTACGACAGATACTTGGATTGGATACTTGTGCTGACACTGTGGTTGGTGATAACATGAGAAGGGGCATCTCTGGTGGTCAAAGAAAGCGTGTCACAACAGGTCAATTACTTAATTAGTTAATTGTTTCACAAAAGATAAAAGGAAAAAAAAAAATAAGAAAAAGATATCCATGAAACACTTTCCTAGAAATATTTAAAATTGATAGAATCAACAATGAGAATAGAGCTTTATGTGAGTATGAATTTTATAGAGTTCAGAGTCAAACTAAAATCCAATTAACTCGCTAAATATATATCAATATTAGAGAAAAAAAAGCTATTCTCAGTTAAACCTTCTTTTTAAAGGAATGAAGAGTTGAACTTAGGAACCATAATGTTCTTTCTTAACCTAGTTATTAGTTGATATAATATATTTTATCGTATTATGAAGAGTTTGCAGAGATTTCTTTATATTATTTTTTAAGTGTGTGTATATATCAAACAATTTTTTTTGTTCTATTAAAATTAATATTTTTTAATTTGATTAAAATTGAAAAGTTAAAAATGTACACTAATATAATATGGTTTTTTCTTCTTCTTGTTATTAAGTAAAATATGTTGAGAAGTCAAAGTAATTTCTATAAAAAGATGTTTATATAGTATTCGTTTTGAAAGCAATAAGGTAACTAACTTGAACTCCATCTAAGGAAAATGATAAGAGAATTTTTGAATTACTTTATGCTCAGAATACAATATTGTCTACACACATCAAAGTTTAAGCCATACATACAAGTCTAAGTCCACGAGATAGAATTAATACTATAAAATACCTATATTATACGCGTATTTTACAAACAACTGAAATGTTATAAAATTAAATAATACTTTAAAATATTGGTTCACTTAATACAAAATTATTTTATATCGTTACAAAAAATAAAATATAGAACACAAGAGTTTAAAATTTTATTTCAAAATTGTAAAAGTGTTTTCAATTAATAAAATACCATATTCACAATAAATTGTAATATATATACCTAAATTTATGTTGATTGGAGACAATTATTGATTAAAAAAACATAAAATGCTATTGATTGAATTACGAATTTAAAAAATATAATTTCAAATTAATATAAATATTTCATCACAAGTGATGTGTTAAAATATTTAGTATAATAATATCACTTTTCATTTAATATATACCATTATATAAAGAGATACATTATTTTGGTGTTATCTTTTAATTGAACAATTTTACACTTTAATAAATAAATAAATAATTATTTAATTAATAAAATAAATAATTGAATAATTTTTTATTTCAAAAGTTATAAATAACTTTTAAAAAATAATTGTTATACAAATTTTTAATACTATGTTTTACAAAAATTATATATATTATTTTTATTTAATTAATTATTCATAGAAATAATAAAATTATATAATTTTTAATATAATAAAAATGTAAATATACTTATGCAAAGCCCATTGTTAGTAATTCTAATTAATGTAAAAAAATATATATATTAATTCAAAATTTGATGTAAAAAGTAAATCTCATTTTGTACATTAATAAAATTTAATTCTGTTAAATCATAAAGAGATGGACCAAAAGTCAACACCTTTTTAAGAAGAGAAAAAAATCAACATTTTCATAGAGGATCTAAAGATGGTCAATTTGTAAATAGATTTCCAATAATAAAGTTTTTAGCCGCAACACTTTTGTTTCACACCTTTTAATTTTTAAAAAATTTAAATAAAATACATTGGTCATGTGAAATTCATACTCTGTAATCTAATTACTTATGGTTGTATAAAATAATTTAGTTGAATTTAATAATAATCAGTTTGAAAAATTTGTCTCAATAATAATTTCTAATTTTTTAAAGTTGGTGAATGGAAATTAAGCATTAATATTATATAGCACAAACACTCATAGATATAGGCATAGACACTGACAGACACATATATTGATAGACACAGACACACTGACAGACACAGATACAGACACACTGACAGACACAGATACAGTCACACTGACACACTGACAGACACAGACACAGACACATACACATACACAGACACAAACATAGACACAAACACATACACAGACACGGACACTTCAACACTATAATCTCTAAAATGTAGGACACGGGGACACAAATCTCTATATTATATAATTATGAATTATATAAATTTATAAATTGACAAAAAAAATTATATGCACAAGTATGTCTCAATTTTATTTGTGGCAGAAAAATGTTTCTCAGAGCTGATTCAAAATAATTTGTTTCTTCTTTTTATAAACATAATAAAAATTTATGCAATAAGTTTGAATTTTTAGAAAATTATTGTATTTATCCTTTTTAAAATTATGTTGAAACCGTGTTAAAATTATCGGATATCCAAAAAATATTTTTTTTATTTGACATTTTACTGATATACGTCCTACAAATATAATATGAATGTCGATGTTTGATACGTGTTGATGTCTGATATGTGTCGGACACACGGACATACTAGTTAAGAAGTATGTCCGAGTCTCATATTGTATTGAAAACACTAAACAATCAATGCCTACTCATACTAAATAAATGGTGTTGTTATTGTTACCAAGGTTTTTTCTTTTGATAAGTTACCTTTTATAATTATTGACTTAGAATCTTTGCCACTAGCAAATTGTATACAGATACTAGTAGTAATCTATTACAAATTACTAACTTAATTACTATTTCAATTGTAACTGGGTGCAGGGGAGATGCTAGTGGGACCAGCAAAGGCACTTTTTATGGACGAAATATCAACAGGACTGGACAGTTCCACCACGTTTCAGATATGCAAGTTCATGAGCCAAATTGTTCATATAATGGATAAAACCATGGTCATATCTCTTCTTCAACCACCACCAGAGACATATGAACTGTTTGATGACATTATCCTACTTTCAGAAGGTCAGATTGTGTACCAAGGTCCACGTCAACATGTGCTTGAGTTCTTTCAAAACATGGGTTTCCAATGTCCTCCAAGAAAGGGAGTTGCTGACTTTCTACAAGAAGTAACGTCTAAGAACGATCAGCAGCAGTATTGGTGTAGAAGAGATGAAC
>Ga0123342_1008722_pt1 | contig 12570 bp, 1 predicted proteins | sample Turbeawhitnodule_FD_89960 | JGI IMG/M metagenome (GOLD analysis project Ga0123342, IMG submission 89960) | Root nodule microbial communities of legume samples collected from Mexico - Turtle bean Mexico white nodule | ecosystem: Host-associated > Plants > Roots > Nodule | place: Mexico: Nepantla...
ACATCAGCTACCATCCTGAATCATACTATTCTGTGCTACTGCAGAGAGCTGTTACTCTCGTTTAAGAAGGCAACTGGACAAAAACCGTTGAGAATAATATTTTACAGGTAAGGTTGATCTGTTCTAATATTTGAAGAAAAAAAAAAGTGTTCTTGCAAAGGAAGCCAGGGACTTGGATATATTACAGTTATACAAGTGGGATAATGGAGGATTGTCTATATTATTTATAGTGATTAAATATATTTACAGGGATGGGGTAAGTGAAGGACAATTCTACCAGGTTTTGTTGTATGAGCTTGATGCCATCCGTAAGGTACTTGGATATATTGTAGTTGTACTTATTTACATTTTCTTGGACGATAAATGCTAGCAAGACACTCTGACCTTGTTTCATGCTTTCATTGCTAATGTGTAGGCTTGTGCATCTTTGGAACCGAGTTACCAACCTCCGGTAACATTTGTTGTGGTTCAAAAACGGCATCACACCAGACTATTCTCAAACAATCATGACGACAGAAACAGCACTGATAAGAGTGGGAATATCTTACCTGGTAAAAAATTTTAACTTCCATTTTCTATCGTTAGAGCATGTCACCAATCTAAGGATATCTATGAAATCCAACAGGGCATATACCAAGATAGCTTGCCAAAATAATGTTATTTATACAACAATTTCCACACAATTTTTCTCTCCACCTCTTTCCTCTCTTCTCTTCATATCTCCCCTTTGTGTAAATCTGTTGTAAAATTTTAATGTAAAATAACATTGCTCTATTTGGATTACTCTCCGACTACATCTTCCAGCAATGTAACTATATCTCCCAGGAGTTTAAACAACTTTGATTTTTAATGTAGGAACCGTGGTGGATTCTAAGATCTGTCATCCTACGGAATTCGATTTCTATTTATGCAGTCATGCGGGAATTCAGGTATCATGGTGATATCTATGTGGCTACTCTAAAGGGATATGTTAGTGTTAGGTTGAACTTTGATTTTGTTCCATTACAAATACAAGCATAAGATATTCCTCTCTTCTTTTATAACCAATCAAATAGGGTATAAGAAAAATGAGATGTTAAAGAATGATCTTCGTATCGGATTCACATAAATGCAATTTACAGGGTACAAGTAGACCAGCTCATTATCATGTTCTGTGGGACGAGAACAATTTCACTGCTGATGAGATTCAATCTCTGACCAACAACTTGTGCTACACGTAAATAACCTTTCTCACATCATCTAAAACTTGTTGCTCCATTATTGTGATGAAATAATCTTATTATTTTGATTGTAGATATGCAAGATGTACACGATCTGTTTCTGTAGGTAAGTCTTTGGCTATTGCGTAACATGTGTACTTGTATCAGTTCTATCATCATTTACCTGTTTTAATCTCTCATAGGAGCCAGCCAACACTCCTCATACAATTCCTACACGTTTGTTTTAACAGAAACAAAATCTTGAAATTTGGGTATTGATTTAAAATGAGTTCATCTATAAAAAAAATGTTGAGATTTGCAAATTATGTTTACTTCTGAATGTAAAGTCAGCATTTGTGGATTTTGTATCGGTTGATTCCATGTAGAAAATTAATCACCCCTGTGGAATATAACTTGTCAACTTTGTGTACAGTGCCTCCTGCGTACTATGCTCACTTGGCAGCATACAGAGCTCGTTTCTACATGGAACCAGATGTTCATGAGATTGCTAAATCTCGAGGTGCTAGATCAAAAGATGAGTCAGTTCGGCCACTACCAGCTCTGAAAGAGAAGGTGAAGAGTGTAATGTTTTACTGTTGAAAGACTTCCACTAGAGAAACAGCAGCATATGTAGGAAAAGGAAATTGAAATTAATAGAGGTGAGAAAGTTCAAGATGTACAACCTAACCTGCTCATAATTCATTATTCTCTGCATGGAATTTTTTGACGATGTCTAGGTTGTTTTTCAGTCTTTCTAGTGCTTAGGGAAGCTTATTATGTAGAAATTATTGGTGTATCGGTTTTGGAGCTTCAAGGCATGTGGTGGCGGAATCACTTTATATTTTAACATGAAGTGAAAAAAGGTCTAAATAGTGAAATTGTTAAGCACTATTGTTTGGACTGCACACTGTTAGTTCATACTCCAACCATTCCACTGTTCCTCGCTCGGTGCAACAGTGAAAAACTGAAAGCTCTCTCAGAGACCATCCAAAGTGTTAACTAATATTTAAACAAAATTATGAAATTCATTTAAAATCAAGGAAATACATACTTGCTTCACTCGTACATTTTTATTACATAATTTGTTTGATGGAAATTTAAGAGCATTTCCACCCCCAACATTTTTCTAATTTCAGTTTTTTCTTGTTTTAAGTTAGTCTTACTTTTAAATATCATTCACTTTTACCATTTATAACTCAAATCAATTTTCTCTCAAACTCATAATTTTAAATATTTTACTAATAGGTCTCTTGAATAGTCTCATCTTTATACGTCATTAACATTAATTTTTAGTATTGTTGTAATATAATTGGGCCTAAAAATAGTAACTGCAGAAATTTGTCAGTGGACACCGATTCCCCTGTTTCTTCCTGCATTTTTATATTTTTCTTTCTGCACTCTTATATTTTTAAAATTTTAAAATTAGCTTTGTCATTTTTATTTGAAAATGTAGGCTGCCTTTGTTTTTTTTTTTGAGGTTGGCGCTTGTAGAAGGTGATTTAAGATGTACAGAGCAAGAGTGAAGATGTGGTTGTTGTTTTCATGTGCTGGTTTCGTTTTGGAGGTAAGAACTGACTTTTGTTGAAGAGGTTTTGGCAAAAAAAAAATGAAGTACAGAATGTCTAATATGTAAATAAAGTTTTTGTATTCCAACGAAAGGAAGTGTTTTGTAAGCATTGTTTGATTTATGGATTGATGATATCAGAAAACATTTTTTGATTTATAACGAAATGTCTTGTCTAGAATCTAAAGATTGTATTGCGGAATTTTAAATCGCCAAAAAAATGGAACACTCATTCCATAAACAAAAATAAAATATTACTTACCTTTTTCTCCGAATACAAAATGTAGAGTAGGAAAAAAATATAGGGGTGTATGAAGAAATACTCCATTGATTCTTAGACTACTTCCTCCGACAACTCCATACATTCTTGTGGTATTCCGTAAATTTTTGTATTTCAAAAATGTCCTTTGGTTAAAAAAGTGGTATTCCGTAAGTTTTTGTATTTTAAAAATGTCCTTTGGTTAAAAAGTTAAAATATATGAAGTTTTGGTTGTGGAGATGAGTAGTGTTGGTGTGTGAAGACATTAGTGAAGGTGAGGGTGTTGGTTGCTCTGAGTTGCAAGGTAGTTGGTGGTCGTTCATGGTGGTTGTGGTATTTGAAGGTGCGCATCTACAGTGAGTTTTTGTCTCTGTACAATTTTTTGTGTGCTATAATTTATATTTTGGATTGTGTAATCTAAAGATTCATTAGATTACACAATCCATAATTATTTACAATGCGTATGTACCTTACATAAACTGGAATATCGTTTAAAAATATATGTTGAATTACATAATCGGGAATATCGTTTAAAAAAATATTTTGATTACATAATCCAAAAAATATTTATAGATTTGGAGAAAACTTCTAAATTATGTAATCTGGAATATAATTTTGGATTATGTAATCCAAAATATTTAAAAAAAAAAAAAAAACTTTGAACCCTCAAATGAGTGACAAACTAGTAGAAGAAAAGAGTGAAATACAATTCAAAAGCTAACTTTTTCACCCACATAACCACAAACGAACTTCTAAACGCTATCAAAGTGTGTAAAGAACCATTAAAAAACCTTCAACGAGCACGAATGGAGTGCTAGGGTGACTTGGGGTTCTAGAGATGTTTGGAGTGAAAGAAGGAAAAATGTGTGGAGTTTGAAGATTAATTTATTTTTGTACTGGAAAACAAAAGTGTATTTTCACATTTATTATGGGTGCCACAAGAAAGTAAGTATGGAGGTGCAAAAAGAAAGAGCCTGATTCTTAATAGTATAAACAACCAAAGCCTTTGTAGGTGGTCAAAGATTCGTTTAGTTTTTGAAAATATTTTCTATTTTTACTTTATTTTAAATTTTCAGATATTTATATTAAAAAAATAAGGTTATGTTTGTAAAACTCGTAACAAAACTTTTGTTGTAAACTAAGAAAAAACTATTTAGACAATTGCTTCCTGCACCATATCACTGCACCCGATCTTAGCGGAAAAGATAAAACTGTCCTTAAAAGAAATTTCTGAAATATGTGTTCTGGATTTTTTTTCCGAAATGAAATTTTATATTACGGATTTTTTATCCGGAATGAGTTTTTCATTTTTGTTTCTGGATTTTCATTTCCAAAACACAATAATTTCTTTTCTAGATTTTTTTTTTTGGAATGTATTATTTTTCAATTCTGCATTTTTTTGTTCGAAATAGAATTTTAATCTTTGTTTCCAGATTTTTATTTCCAGAACTCAATAATCACTTCCAGATTTATTTTTCCATAATATATTATTTTCAATTTTGGATTTTTATTTCCAGAATTAAGGGTATTTTTGGAAATTAAAAAATATGTTGGGTGCAGGGTGTAAAAAACATTTCCCAAACTTGTAAAATTATTTGACGGTGATCCGGAGGCATAACAAAAGCTCTAGTCCCAATCTATGTCCACGTAATCCGCCACGCCAAGCCTTAAACCTTTGGTATAAACTTATCATTATGGATGCAAAAAAGCATTAATTTCAGCTGAAAAGTATTGTACAATTGAACTTCATTTTAAAATTTATATAAATTGTATAATAAATTTAAAATATAAAAATGAATTATTACCAACCAACAACTTATTTTATACTGTGTTTGTTTTCATGTATGGATTATGAGGGAAGAGAAATTGAGTGCTTTTTGTATTGATTTTAGTGATTTTAAGGTTGAGGGAGAGGTTAATGAGTGATTGTATTGATTTTAGTGATTTTAAGGTTGAGAGTGATGTTAACGAGGAGAGGGTGAGAGTATTTTTTTTTTTTCATTTTTCACACAAATAAATAGATTTTTATTGATTCTATGTAAGATTTTACATTTTATCTAAATATCCTTATGTATGTATTTATTACAGTATACAAAATTAAATATTACATAAATTTATTTAATATTTTCAAAAATATTTTCAATTATACTATTAATAACAACATATAATTATAAATAATAAAATAATAAAATAAAATTATAATATCAATAAAATATATATAATTATATAAAATAACAAATGTGTAAAAGTAAAATAATAAATAGTATTTTCATAAATTTAGTTATATTTAATAAATTTATTTTAATTTAACACAAAATATTTTCTATTGTATTTTTTTAAAAAAAAATTATTAAAAAATAAAAGTAATTAGATATTATATATTAGAAAATTTTAATTAACTCAAAACTATAAAAAAAACATAGTTCATTATTTAAATATTTTTTAATAACAAATAAAAATTTGCAAACTTACATTTTACACCTTTAAAATAATTTTTAAATTTCATTTCAACTATCACATCACTGACAAATTTCAATAAATTATCCTCACAAATTCATTCTATCATCTCTCAAATCCATGATATCATCCCTCAAACCAAAAAACCTCATACATCTTTTCTAATCCCCACAAATTTACTTATTCTCTCTACAATTCAAACAAAACATTAAATTAAAGTACATATTTTCTAATTTCATAGCTTATAATTCAATTTAGTTTAAAAAGTCATGTTTAGGAGCACTTCACTTTTCAAAAGCCATAATAATATAATAATATTTTTAGTGTAATTTTTTTACACTCGATTAAACTTAGTTAATAATTAATTTTATTCAGTTCAAATATTTTTGAATAACTTTATTTAAGATTATACAAGTGTTATTTTTTTTTTTACAATGAAGGTATTAGAGATTGAATAAATAATTTATGCATTTTATTTAAACTCATTATTAACCTATTCTTTCTTATTGAAATGTGAAGTGTTTTTTCTAATAAGTTCATGGAAAGGATAAAACTTTCTTATGAACTCTTTGTTAGTAGGTGACATCAAATAGAAATCTACTTGTTTGAAATTATCACGTCCAAATAAGTAAGAGAGAAAAATTATAATCATAAAATAAAATAAGCATGAGTACGAAATAAATGTTATTTTATTTAGTGGTAACGTTGTTATATATATTTTTATTCTTTAAATAATAAGATAAAGATCAATAAAATAATAAAAAGAAGATTAAATTGCTCTATTGCATATCTTATAATATATTATTCAAGGTAAGTTTATCAATATACTTTTTTTATGGATAAGTCACTAATCAAGATTTTAAGGTTTTGTTTGGATTAGGGAGTGAAAATAATCAAGATTTTAAGGTTTTGTTTGGATTAGGGAGTGAAAATAACCGAGTGAATTTGAGATGATTTGGAAAGAAAATGTAAAGAAAGTTAAGATATTTGGATTAAGGTAAATAGAGTGAAAAATGTAGGAAAAGTTTATAAAAGTTTGTGAGTGATATGTGTGATGAGTGTGATTAAAATTATATTTTTTTAATTGATAAAAATGTAATTTTACATATTTATCCTTACATTTAAAAATTGATAAAAATGTAATTAATTATTTGAAAATTATAAGTAGTAGGTGATAAGTAATATAATAAAATCAAATACTTCCTCACCAAATCTTCTCGATCAAACATAGAAAGTTTTTTTTCACTTTCTGCACTTTTCTTCTCGCTCTAATACTAGAAACTCTTTTTTCCTTTTCAATCCTTTAAACAATAATCACCCTCATACCATGAGAGGCTAAGTATTTTATATCAATGACTTTGAGCATTGTTTGTAATTCCAATTCCAAAATTTGAAACATTTTCTGACACCGAAAGCTTCCTATTTTGAAAATCTCAAATTCAAGTGTTTTATTTAAATATAAAAATTATAGATAATATTAGATTATATCATTATTATTAATTTTAAGGAATTATTATAACATTATGTTTTTTTTCATATATAATTGTAATGTATTTTGTTTAATATTCACACATTTTATGGATTAATTTAACTTTAGTTTATTAAAATTTACTATATTTACACATACTTTACAATTCTAAATTTTAAATTTATTTTTTAATCGAAAAAAAATATTTTTTTAACAATTTTTAAAATATTATATAATTCATATTTTTTCAAAATCAATTCTTACATATAATATTTTAATTATAAATAATTAAAATCTACAAACAAAAAAGTCATATTTATTTTTAATTATTTTTAAATATAAAGAAAATTTTATAATATTACTTTTTCATCAATTAAAAAAAATTATAATTTTAATGACACTCATTCCATAATTCAAAACTTTTCTTTTTTCCTTCTTTCTTTATTAACCTTAATTCAAATAACCTATTTAAATACTTTTCTTCAAATCAATATTTTTTCCTCTAAAGATTCCCTCGCTAATCTAGACACAGCGTATCTGTGGAATGTTAAATAATAGAAACTAAAAAAATGTTTGGATGATAGAAGAAAAAGTAAACAATATAAAAATGTATATTAATTAAAACTAAATTTGGTTTTAGTTGATATAATATATTATTTTATTTATAAAAAAATATGTTATGGAAAGAGTAAAAAGTAGAATGTAGGAAAAACATATTAGGAATTTAGCTATGGAGGTATGGAGATCGGTTTGGTTTGGATGTTTCCCTGTATCGGTCGTACCACAGGAAGTCTGAATGGAAAGGAAGAAATAAGCGTGGGTGAGAGGGTGCAGTAAATAATTGTCCTCTTCTCCAGACCCTCTGCGTGTGCCATTCGCATTCACACTCTCAGATCTATATTAGGGCGTGGGTGATCCATTCCCATTCTCATTCCACAATCATCTTCTTCTTCTTCTTCTTCTTATTCTTCCATTTGTTCACAATGTCGTTGGGTCGATTGGATTCGTGGAAGCAACAGTACTACACGACGAGCGGAGTGGTGGTGGGCTACGCAGTCTGTTCGAGCCTTCTGGCAATAATCAACAAATACGCCATCACCAAATTCAACTACCCAGGCCTCTTAACTGCGCTCCAGTACCTCACCTCCGCGCTCGGCGTCTACATCCTCGGCAAGATAGGGTTTCTCCACCATGACCCCTTCACCATCCCCATCGCAAAGAAATTCTTCCCCGCCGCTTTCGTCTTCTACCTCGCCATCTTCACCAACACCAACCTCCTCCGCCACGCCAACGTCGACACCTTCATCGTCTTCCGCTCCCTCACCCCTCTCCTCGTTGCCCTCGCCGACACCGCCTTCCGCGCCCAGCCCTGCCCCTCCAACCTCACCTTCCTCTCCCTCTTCCTCATCCTCGCCTCCGCCGTCGGTTACGTCGCCACCGACTCCGCCTTCACCCTCACCGCCTACTCCTGGGCCCTCGCCTACCTCATCACCATCACCACCGAGATGGTCTACATCAAACACATGGTCATGAACCTCGGCCTCAACACCTGGGGCTTCGTCTTCTACAACAACCTCCTCTCCCTTATGATGGCGCCATTCTTCTGGTTCCTCACCGGCGAGAACGTCCAGGTTCTCGCCGCACTTAGATCCGGCATCTTTGACCCCGCCGCCTTCTACGCCGTCTCATTGTCTTGTCTGTTCGGGTTGCTCATCAGTTTCTTCGGCTTTGCCGCCAGAAGGGCCGTTTCCGCCACGGCGTTCACCGTTACCGGTGTGGTCAACAAGTTCCTTACCGTGGCGATCAACGTCCTCATTTGGGATAAGCATGCTAGCCCTGTTGGGTTGGTTTGTTTGCTTTTCACCATTGCTGGGGGGGTTCTTTATCAACAGTCCGTCACTGGGCCTGGAAATGCTCCGGTCCAGCCTAAGCAGTTGGATATCGAAAACAGCAAACTTGGTAGTATTGGCGGCGGCGACGGTAGTGATGATGACTTGGCAGGTGAGAGTGATGGGATGGGTAAACTTATCTCTAGATGAACATTTGTACTATTTATTTCATGTTTAAGCTGCATTGACTGTATAATTATTGTCTTATTTCAACATTAAGGAATTTTTATGCAATGTGAGGAATTGTTTTCACTACAATGTGGAATTTCAATTTTGCCTGCATACTTTCTTCTCTCCCAGTTTTACTGCTGTTGTGATTTTAATATATGGCTGGCTGTTTCATTTCCATGGTCTCCGTCTTCACCACTTTACTATCTAGGGAAGGTGTAGTATTGAAAAATTCACGTCTCAATGTTATGCTTTTGTTATTGAACGAACTGTGATATTTCCTGACTGATAAGCGATACCTTTAAACTTAGTAAAGCTAGTTGTTTCCCCCAAGGACCCCAAGTTATAGATTTAGGCCCGATTTGCCATTTTCTTTGGCAAATTTGACTCTGTTTGGACCAGGTGCCCTGTGAATTAGTGGCCTTAAATTGTCTGAAAAACCTATATCCTGTTTTCTTAATGATTTCTGCTTAGGCAACGAGTGAGATTTAGGTCTTGTTTTGATAAACTTCTCAACAAGGAAATAAGTAAATCAAGTGAAATGAGCTTCTTCTATAATTATAGAAGAAGTTAATTTCAATTACCTTATTTTTTGAAGTGTTATTTAAGAAAGTTATCTAAGCAGACTCTTAGTCCACCTTTAACCGTTTTAGTTACACCGCTTGTGTATGATTCAACACAACTTAATGTTAATTGTTAAGCTGCAATCCTATGTTTTGTTTGGTTAAAAAAAGAGAAACGGATGAGATGGAAATAAGTTAGTAAAGTGTAAATAAATGAGAAATAAAGAATGAGGAAAGAAATAGAAAAATGAGTTTAAACATGTGAGAAATACTATAGCCAGTTCCACCATTTCTTAAAATTATTTCTCTTCTTTTTCATCCTCACACATCTTCATTCATTTATTCTCCAAATCAAACCAAGTGTAAGAGAAATGGAACGGGCTGAGAAAAGGAAAATAGGTGTTGTTAAAACAAAATACTATGAAGTGTAGTGGAGAAGTCCAATCGTTTAAATGTAGATATTGAGAATCTATATGGCGCATGATTTAGGGACTGTAATGTCATATTCACCTAGGTATTGTATTTTAAATTTTTGCTCTATTTTGTTCTCCCCTGCAGCATCTGCCAATGGTTTCGATTGCTGCATTGAAGTTAATACTACTAGGATATGAAATTCTTCTTTGAATACTGTTTTTGGTCAATTACTACTTAATTCAATTGAAAATATGATATTCATTTCCCATATCATGCACAACAAAACCTTTTGGCGAGTGCTTTTTATATGGAGCACCTCTCATAGTCATTGGACCTTGTTTGATGCACTAAGCATTTGTCTGATATTTTCAATTTTAATAACTGTTCTTAAACACAACTAAAAAAATAATCTCTGATTCAAAATATATTAACTTTTTAGAATTAATTATAAATGAAGTGTTAAAAAGACTAAAGAGATAGATGTTATTCCATTTTTTTTCTGTCATTGAATTTTTGTTTTGGTGGTGAAAGCTTCCGTTAGTCAGTTTTGGTAGTAGTGTTGAATTATGGAAGCCTCATTGACTGTCTTTTGGATAAGGAAATCTTTTAAGAACTTGTTTCCACCAGTGATGATGAGTGATATTACATTACATTGGCGTTGTGGTTCAGAACATCATATAAAAGCTTAATTTCATGAATTGCTATTCAAATTTCATGATTAATTTGATGGAAATGTAGCTCCTTGTTACAAGCTACTGGCTGCGGCCCTATTTCCTGCGGTGTTGCACTGGTAACGTGGAAATAACACCACGAAATTCTCAATCGATACCGAAGGTTTTCCGATAAGATCCTTCAGCTTCCAATTATTTCTGCTCTGTTATCACATCTCATGCAGGGCATGGTTTAGTCTTCGACTTCCATTTTTATAATACCGGAGATGGAAATAACTTCTTTAGATCGCTCTGCTAAATTACTTGGTGGTGTTATAAAACCATAGAATTGTGTTGTACTACCATACAAGGCATGTGAATGAAAAACATTAGTGCTGAATCTCTCTGCTCTCAAGCAGATCACAGCAAAATTTGATTTGCAGTTCCTTCCAAACACGGACACTTCAATTCAAGATGAAATGCCTCGCACATTCTAATATTTTCGTAGATATCAATAATAGTTGCATGTCAATAGTATAACCAGGTTATAGATGATTGAATTGGAGGGTTTGCGGATGTAATTAATATCCAATTCATGAACCGTTGGGTTAATGATAGTCACATTAAAATATGTATTTGGGGTCATTTGGATTTCTCCATAAATTGCTCACCTGATTATTTTGGGAGGAGGTATGAAGCAGACCTCTAAGATTTCAGCCTCTAAATGTTTACAGTGGATATTCTGGCATCGAATTGTTTTTGGTATTTATAACATCTCTCTCAGTAAATTGCATTCTCTAAAATTCAACTACTTAGACTAAGTTGTTTGAGCATTACCTAAGGGATTAGGAGGATTGACTAAGGAAAACGTTGATTATCCATCCATCACTATGCCTTTCTCTATTCAGTTATCGATGTGTGATTTGCTTCTTGATTGTTCTTTTTATTAAACGAGAGATTATTCAGGTCAAAGTCTAAATTGGTGACCAATTCGTTTTCTACTATGATGACGCATAGTTGTATATTATAAAAGTATAAAATGTTATAATTATAAAGAAGATTAATTAGAGAATTACATAAAAAACACAAATTTCACTTCAACTCAACAAAATTGTTACCTTTTCCAAATAAAATTTCAAGTGTGTTAAGTCATTACTCAATTAATGTTGTTAAAGACAATCTAACATGAATTATTTTAAAAAATAATTTAAACTATATTATACAAATTATATGTGTGTTGAATTGGTCTTCTCACAACTCTTGAGTCATACACATGTGTTGGACTTCTTCTAACAAGTTTCAAGCACTACCCACCACTCCACTTATGTTTGAGTGGCCAATCTTTGTTTGAAAGTCTTCATATATCTGCATGAATTTCTTAGATTTCATAATCCATGAACACCATCATCAACCTCGCTTGAACGACCATGTTGTAGCTTGAATCATATCCTTGCAAGTGTAATCATTACCCACCACTTGTGCATCGTTTGAGTAATTATCTATTGCTAGAGTGATGTCCAACCAAAGAGCTCACATTTCAACCAACAAAGAAAAAAAAAAAATGAAAACTCCAATCAAAATATAAATTAGTTCATCAAAATACAACTTTTACATTGTTTATAACTTTCAATTAATCCTTAACATGTATATTTCACATTATCCCAAAGAATTCTCCTTCACTTACCCCATCCCTGTAAATATACTTAATCACTATAAATAATATAGACAATCCTCCATTATCCCACTTGTATAACTGTAATATGTCCAAGTCCCTGGCTTCCTTTGCAAGAACACTTTTTTCTTCTTCTAATATTAAAACAGATCAACCTTACCTGTAAAATATTATTCTCAACGGTTTTTGTCCAGTTGCCTTCTTAAACGAGAGTAACAGCTCTCTGCAGTAGCACAGAATAGTATGATTCAGGATGGTAGCTGATGT
>Ga0123342_1008723_pt1 | contig 12569 bp, 6 predicted proteins | sample Turbeawhitnodule_FD_89960 | JGI IMG/M metagenome (GOLD analysis project Ga0123342, IMG submission 89960) | Root nodule microbial communities of legume samples collected from Mexico - Turtle bean Mexico white nodule | ecosystem: Host-associated > Plants > Roots > Nodule | place: Mexico: Nepantla...
GTTTATAGATGTTGTTGTAGAGTTTAATTTTTTATTTTCTTCATTCTTAAAAAAAATTTAAACTAAACATTTTTAATTTATTACTTTTTTATTTTTATTTTGTAAAAAACTCATTTCTTTATTTATTAATTATATTTCTAACTATTTTAAACATTAAAAATACTTATTTTTTAATATATTCAAAATTAAAATTATAAAAAAATAATAATTTATTATTATTTTATTTATTTTTGAAATAGTGTTAGATAGGGAAATAAAAAATAAAAGAGTGCTAGATAGAGACATAAAAACAAAAGAGTGCTAGATAGGAAAATAAAAGTTAAGTACTAGATAAAAACAAAAACAAAACTAAACGCGTGACAGTTTCATAATTTTCCACTTGAAACATAAGAAGAAAAAAAATATAAGTTATTTTTTATAAATAATTTATGTTTTAAATTATAATTTTTGACAAAATAAAATAAAATGACAGTTGTTTTGCAAATATAATTAAACATCTATAGGTAGCTTAGTAGAACTTTTCTTCTAACTTCACAATTTGTATTTACTTCAAGTTGAATCATAACCTTAACCTTAATGTAAAATCATTACATTTTCCAATCTTAAAAATATCAATGAAAGAAAATAAATTATGTGAAAAATAAGAAAAACTCAATTTATATTTATATTTTATATATATATATATATTTTTTTTTTTAATTTTAACTCATCTAAAATTATTTCAATATATATTAAATTTCTATCGTAATAAAAAGTGATAAAAAAAAAACAACAATACACAAGCACATCCTACATCCTGCGCCGGTGTTTACTCTAATAATAATATAATATAAGTTCAAAATTTATTTCTTACGTATAAAAATATTGTTAAAAGAATGATTTTCCAAAGTAATTTAATCTCTCAAAATTTTATCCATTAAAAAAACTAGAGAACAATTAATAAAAGTGTCACTATAAAAAGGTACATGCAAAATTTTTATATGCAATTATCATTTGTAAGAATGATTAATTTTAATATTTTATTAGGGATTTATTTTTATTTTTATATGATCTTTAAAAAAATATTAAACTTTGCATTTGTTATGAGAATATGTGGTGTGAAAGTCGTACACCCTTATCCCTGTACAGTTATTATCAGTATTACTGTATAGCACTTGTGAAAAAGAAATTGTGCTGCACGTTGATTGGACCGTTGAAAAAGTTATTTCAACTATGGTTATTGAACTGGATTTTACAGTACCGTTTGTGCAGTGTACACACAGTGCCTAAAATATTTATTCTTGTTTTTGTTAAAATTCAAAGGCTCCAGTGGGAAATTCGCTCACGTTAACGTGTTCATAAAATAATTTATACAAGTACAAGTTTTGCATCTCAACGGATTATTAAATATGTAAATATTTATAAGAATAACTGTGAATAAGTTTTTACTTTTAAAATTTATACTTAAAGTCGTTGTTATATGAATATTATATATTTCAAAAAGACTTGTAATATCATAAAAGGATTAAGTGAAATATTTTTTTATTGGTAAAATAAAGAATAAAATAAATTGAAGCATTTAAAGAAAACTTCAACTTGTATAGAAAAGTTAGAGACAATCTGAATTAGAATAACAACCCGCTTTGAATGAAGGTAATACACTAGAAGAAAAAATGGTTTTAACGGAGGTTTCTTTTTACATTATCCAAGATTAAAACTTTCATTAAGTTATTTACTCAGGGTTGTAGTTTCTCCCACTAAACCATCTTTGGACAACGTGTTTTCTCGAGGTTTTTTTAAACCTCGGGAAAAGTCATAAGTTTAAGAACTTTCGTAAAATACCATGAGTTTCAAAACCTCCGTAAAATACCATGGATTTCAAAACCTCCATAAAATACCATGGGTTTCAAAACCTCCATAAAATATCATGGGTTTCAGAACCTCCATAAAATATCATGGGTTTCAGAACCTCCATAAAATATCATGGGTTTCAGAACCTCCATAAAATATCATGGGTTTCAAAACCTCCGTAAAGTACCATAGGTTTTAGAACCTCCGTAAAATATCATGGGTTTCAGAACTTCCGTAAAATACCATGGGTTTCAAAACCTCCGTAAAATACCATGGGTTTCAAAATCTCCGTAAAATATCATAGGTTTCAAAACCTCCGTAAAATACCATGGGTTTCAAAACCTCCATAAAATATCATAGGTTTCAAACCCTCCATAAAATATCATAGGTTTCAAAACCTCCGTTAAATGTTTCAGAACCTCTGTAAAATACCATAGGTTCCAGAACCTCCGTAAAAAATACCATAGGTTTAAAAACTATGAAATTGGATTTTTTTTATTCATTTATCATTTAGGCATTCATGTGTTTTTTAAACCACAATTATTTACATCTATTGTATTTATTTATCTATGTTTGTTAAAGTACCTTTTTAATAAATAAAACAAATAAATGGATATAACATTCATCAATTGACAAGATATATCAAAATATTTATAAATATATCCCAAAATATATAAAGTAAACACATTGAGATTAAAATTAAACACAAAATATGAGTTAAAAAATTATGAGGAAGCAATATAAGACGAATAGTACTTCGAAGTACTACAAATGAAAACATAACATATTGCTTACAAAGCACAAAATAGATAAAATAATCATTTCCATATTATACTAAATTCTTCAACAATCACCTATGCCCCTCTTGATGTTTAGAATTGGTTGGCACACTTCCTTGATTAGAAACCTATAATATAAACATAAACATGTATCACAATTAGAAATGTAAATCTTAAAAATAAAACAAGTTATTTAAATTATTTAAACATAATCGATGAAGGATTGAACGTAGTCAACTCAGGAGGCAATTGACTTTGATAATTTTGAAAGAAAAAATTCATCATTGTCCTAAATCTTTTTTCATATTCTTCATATCTTTTTTCACGTTCTTCATATCTTTTTTTTTTCATCCAATTGTGACTTTAATGCAATAACCTATATTAAAAAACAATTTATCATGAAAAAAGTGAGAAAACCATACACATTAAAAAATAACCAATCTATCAACAAAAGCTATACTACATTTGCTATAAATTTTAATGTTGTGCCAATAATATTCAACACAACATTTCCAATCTTGGCATGATAATCTAAAGTAAACAACACCAAATTGATACATAAGAAAATGCATGTTCAATAACATGATTTTGCAATTCTCTATAAGAAGTAGTTGAAGATATCCCAGTGCGAGAATTCTTAATATATCCAAACACATGAGAAGGGCAAGGTCCCAATCCCATCCCTCGAACACAACCACAATGTTCTTGACTTCCAAAGGCATGAGCTAGTGAATCTTCAATTGATGTATCTTGTGATAGAGAAGATGTATTTGACTCATATGCTTGAATTTTTTCATCTTTACAATTATTATGCTTACCCCAATCTCTCTTGCCCCATCATTCACAAATTCTTAGTTAGCATGTCTATGTGTTGTTACCCATACTTCTCCCCTACTAACTTTGCGACCAAGCTCTTTATAAAATGTAACAAAAGTATATGAATCATGATATATGATATAACAAAATTATTGGAGAATCAAGTTACCATTTCATCTTTCTTCCATGCACTGCTCTTGGATCCACCGGTATGAGAAACTGTTTGCTTCTTTATATTATCCTTGCTTTTTTGGCAATTTCCTAAGCATACATATAGTAAAATAAGTAAATATAAATAAATCAACACTTTAAAGAATAAAGTAGTTTTTAGTACTTGAATTTAAACAATAGTCAACAAAAGAAGCCCAATGGTTTTTGTTCATTACTTCTGGACACATTGCAATAATTTCATCTCTATTGTGTGTTTCATCATCTCTTTGTTGCCATAGTTGTTGCCTATACTTAGTCCATTTTGTGTTAAGTGATTTGAAGAAATATCTTACATGAGCATCAGATTCAACTTCAAACTTAGCCTTCAAAATTATTACACAAGTAAATTTAATGATAATTGCAATATAATATCAATTAAAACATAGGAAAATCCAAAAATAAATTACTTGAATGGTTTTTTCTTAAGTATATATTCTTTGTAATCTTTGGTAATCTTCCTCCAACTTTGTTAGCTAATAGGAAATGCATTAACATTTCTTGCAACACAACCTAAAAACCTATTCAACAATGCTCCACTATCATCAACTGGTTGGTTCTCGTTATTCCAATTCACAAGAATCCTCTCATCAACAAATAAAAACTACACATAATTCGTTGTTAATTGTTTTCTAACTTTTTTTCCTTCACTATCGGTCAAAATTATTGTTAGCTTAAGAGGACGAACATAAAAAACAAATACAATGTGAGTTTGCAATGTTATTGATTCAAGCTTACCAATGATATCAACAAGCCGTGATCTTTTACGTGATACATGCTTTGATTATTCAGTTTGCATCTCAATATCCACATTTTCTTCCCCTTTTTCATCAAATTGTAACTTTGGAGTAGGTTCAGATATAGATCATGGACAATTCATTTGTATTATCAAATTGAAATTCAGGTACATAATTGATCTTAGTAGTAGAATTAACCTATGAGGTGCACATGAGGGATGAGACTTCTTATTATTATTCTCTATAGGATGAGAATTCACATGAGAAATAAGATATTTTTAAAGAGAATGCCAAACTAAAATAGAATAGAAAAATACTATTTGTTGGAACTTGCATAAAATAGAAAAATGTCTTTCATATAAGATAAATAGGGTATATTTATAATACTACATCTTTATAATTATAGCTAAAAGCTCCATCATTTAAAAAAATAAAGTTAAAATAAGATAACACTAAATAGTTTTTGCACCACCCCGATTATAGATATGAGATAAACATGAATGATATTGAAAAAATGGGATTAATAGATAAATGGTAAAAAATAAAGGGCATATCCATAATTAATAGTATAAGAACACATGAATGAAATAGAATAAATAAAATTAATATATAAAAACATAATACATTAGATTTTTTGGGCGAGTAGACCACGTGACATACCTTAACATAACGCTTCAGAAAGACCCAAACAGAGAGCAGTAAATTTAAGAAAACACACAAATTTCATTAACAGTGAAACGAAAATCTAGCATAAAATTAAATAAAACAAATTCCAACAAGCAATGGAAGCAAAGAGATAAGATACTAATTGAAGTGTGTTGTGGGGTAAAGAACAAAGATCTATACTAGAGAGGCAGAGAAAACAAAATGTCAAGGTTGTTTGAACAACGATGCAGGGAGCTAGGGCAGTAGCTGGAAATAGAATAGAAGTCACGTGGTGTTTTTTGGATCTTACCATAAACCCGTAATTGTTTGGGAAAACAAAACCAACCCAAATTACAAAAGTATTAAAAACTGAACAACAAACAAATGAATTCTATAACTCATAAAACAAGTGAGTAAAGAGGAAATTTTTCCCACCAAGGTAAGAGCTGTTAGATTGACAACTTGCCAAGAAAGCAACTGCTACCAACAAAGCTTAAAAACAATACACCACATAACTCCCGTAGCACTGTAAGGTTACTCCACACCTACTGCACACTATTTGTTAATAACTAAGATTCTTTCTTATTATATATTTGCAGAACTCAGAAATATATTTACATTTCATGTTTGCAAACATTAGACATGTTGATACACAATTGGAGTATCCTAAACAAGCATCCATAGTATTGAAAAAAAAATAAAAAGATCAGTCGTCAAATTCAAAAATTATTAAGCTTATAAATGAAGTTAATATACTTAACATTAAGCTAATAAAAAGATGACAGCCAACCACCTATTTATAGAAACAACACTTGAAATACACAAAGTTCATTAACAGTGAAATGAGAAAGGTAACATAAAATTAAATAAAACAAAGACCAACAAGAAATAGATGCAAACAAATGAGAGACTAATAAAAATGTTGTGGGATAAAGAATAGAGATTTATGCTAGAGAGGCAGAGAACACAAAATGCAAGAGTTGTTTCAACAACGATGCAGGGAGCTAGGTTAGTACTTGAAAACAAAATAGAAGTCACATGGTGTTTTTGATCCTACCATAAACCCCTAATTGTTTAGCAAAACAAAACCAACCCAAATTACAAAAGTAATAAAAACCGAACAAAAAACAAATGAATTCTATAACTCATAAAACAAGTGAGTAAAGAAGATATTTTCCACCAAGGTAAGAGATGTTATATTTGACAACTTGCCAAGAAAGCAGTTGCTACCAACAAAGCTTAAAAACAATACAACAGATAAGTCCCGTAGCACTGTAAGGACACTTCACACCTACTGCACACTCTTTATTAAAAACTAAGAATCTTTATTATTATATATTGGCACAACTCAGAAATATATCTACATTTCATGTTTGCAAACATTAGACATGTCAATACACATTTGGAGTATCCTAAACAAGCATCCATAATATTGAAGAAAACAAAGTGATCAGTTTTCAAATTCACAAATTACTAAGCTTATAAATTATTTTAATATACTTAAGATTAAGTTAATAAAAACATGGCAGCCAACCACCTATTTATGAAAACAGCACTGGAAATACACAAATTTCATTAACAGTGAAATGAGAAAAGTAACATAAAATTAAATAAAACAAAGACCAACAAGCAATGAATGCAAACAGATGAAAGACTAATAGAAGTGTGTTGTGGGGTAAAGAACATAGATCTATGCTAGAGAGGCAGAGAACACAAAATGCCAGAATTGTTTCAACAACGATGCAGGGAGCTAGGTTAGTACCTGAAAACAAATAGAAGTCACATGGTGTTTTTTGGATCCTACCATAAAACCCTAATAGTTTGGGAAAACAAAACCAACCCAAATTTCAAGAGTATTAAAAACTGAACAAAAAACAAATGAATTCTATAACTCAGAAAACAGGTGAGTAAAGAGGAAATTTTTTCCGCCAAGGTAACAACTACTATATTGACAACTTGCCAAGAAAGCAGTTGCTACCAACAGAGCTTAAAAACAATACACCACAAAAGTCCCTGTAGCACTGTAAGGTAACTCCACACCTACTGCACACTCTTTATTAATAACTAAGAGTCTTTCTTATTATATATTATCATAACTCGGAAATATATCTACATTTCGTGTTTGCAAACATTAGACATGTTGATACACATTTGGAGTATCCTAAACAAGCATCCATAGTATTGAAGAAAACAAAGATATCAGTCTTCAAATTCACAAATTACTAAGCTTATAAATGAAGTTAATATACTTAACATTAAGTTAATAAAAACATGTCAGCCATCCAACTATTTTTTAAACCAACACTGGAAATACACAAATTTCATTAACAGTGAAATGAGAAGGGTAGCATAAAATTAAATAAAACAAAGACCAACAAGCAATGGATGAAAACAGTTGAGAGACTAATAGAAGTGTGTTATGGGGTAAAGAACAAAGATCTATGCTAGAGAGGCAGAGAACACAAAAGGCTAGGTTAGTACTTGAAAGGGAATAGAAGTCACATGGTGATATTTGGATCGTACCACAAACCCCTAATTGTTTGGGAAAAGAAAACCAACCCAATCTACAAAAGTATTAAAACTGAACAACAAACCAATGAATTCTATAACTCAAAAAACGAGTAAAGAGGAAATTTTTTCCACCAAGGTAAGAGCTGTTATACTGAAACCTTGCCAAGAAAGCAGCTGCTACCAACAGAGCTCTAAAACAATACACCACAAAAGTCCCGTAGCACTGTAAGGTCACTCCACACAAACTGCACACTATTTATTAATAACTAAATGTCTTTCTTATTATATATTATCAGATATCTGAAATATATCTACATTTCATGTTTGCAAATATAGACATATTGATACACATTTGGAGTATCCTAAACAAGCATCCATAGTATTGAAGAAAACAAAGATACCAATCTTTAAATTAACAAATTACTAAGCTTATAAATGAAGTTAATATACTTAACATTAAGTTAATAAAAACATGGTAGCGATCCAACTATTTTTTAAAACAACACTAGAAATACACAAATTTCATTAGCAGTGAAATGAGAAACGTAGCATAAAATTAAATAAAACAAAGACCGACAAGCATCGATGAAAACAACTGAGACACTAATAGAATTGTGTAGTGGGGTAAAGAACAGAGATTTATGCTATAGAGGCAGAGAACAAAAAATGCCAGAGCTGTTTCATCAACGATGCAAGGAGCTAGGTTAGTACCTGACAACAAAATAGATGTCACATGGCGTTTTTTGGATTCTACCATAAACCCCTAATTGTTCGGGAAAACAAAACCATCCCAAATTACAAAAGTATTAAAACTAAACAACAAACAAATGAATTCTATAACTCAAAAAACAGGTGAGTAAAGAGAAAAGTTTTCCCACCAAGGTAAGAGTTGCTATATTGACAACTTGCCAAGAAAGTAGTTGCTACCAACAGAACTCTAAAACAATACACCACAAAAGTTTCGTAGCACTGTAAGGTCACTCCACACCTACTGCATACTATTTGTTAATAATTAAGAGTCTTTCTTATTATATATTATCAGACCTCCGAAATATATATACATTTCATGTTTGCAAACATTAGACATGTTGATGCACATTTGGAGTATCCTAAACAAGCATCCATAGTATTGAAGAAAACAAACAGATTAGTCTACAAATTCATTAATTACTAAGCTTATAAATGAATTTAATATACTTAAAATTAAGCAAATAAAAACATGGTAGCCAACCAACTATTATTGAAAACAGCACTGAAAATACACATATTTCATTAATAGTGAAATGAGAAAGGTAGCATAAAATTAAATAAAACAACATCCAACAAGCAATGAATGCAAAGAGATGAGATACTAATTGAAGTGTGTTGTGGGGTGAAGAACATATATCTATGCTAAAGAGGCAGAGAAAACAAAATGTCAGGGTTGTTTGAACAACGATCCATGGAGCTAGGGCAGTAGCTGGAAATAGAATAGAAGTCACATGGTGTTTTTTGGATCCTACCATAAACCCGTAATTGTTTGTGAAAACAAAAGCAACCCAAATTACAAAAGTATTAAAAACTGAGCAACAAACAAATTAATTCTATAACTCAGAAAACAAGTGAGTAAAGAGGAAAGATTCCCTACCAAGGTAAGAGCTACTATATTGACAACTTGCCAAGAAAGCAACTGCTACCAACAAAGCTTAAAAATAGTACACCACATAAGTCCTATAGCACTGTAAGGTCACTCCACACCTATTGCACACTATTAATTAACAACTAAAAATTTTTATTATTATATATTATCAAACATCCAAAATATATCTACATTTCATGTTTGCAAACATTAGACACGTTGATACACATTTGGAGTATCCTAAACAAGCATTGAAGAAAACAAAGACATCAGTCTTCAAATTCACAATCTACTAAGCCTATAAATGAAGTTAATATACTTAACATTACGCTAATAAAAACATGGTAGCCAACCGACTATTGACAAAAATAACACTAGAAGTCCATTCTACTTATTGATTGTGCTTTTTCCTGAGGTGTTAATGCTCTATTTGGCCTGTATGTGTTGTTTTGGCGCTTTGCCCATAACCAAAAACGTTGATACTAGATGGGTATACCAAATTCTTTGACAACTACTTCCTGATAAATTTGTTGTGAGAAAGATTCAAAGTAAATTCAAATAGTTTGTGCTATAACAGAAGCTAAATAGGACAATCATGGATTTCAAATAGATGAGAAAAAAAACACAATGAACATGATGCTACCTCACTAAAGCACTTATTCAGCAAGGAATTGTATGACACTAAAACAACGAAATTAACAACCATAACATGTAAGCAACGACAACAATTTAAATATAACCATGTGGCTAAATAAGCTGATCAAACAAACACATCAGTTCTTAATTTAGATAAACTTTAATCACAAATTAAAGGTGTCGTTTATGCAATGTGTCAACATGATATTATCATTGTTATACTTTTGGACCCACAATGAAAAATCTTAGAAAAGATTGTTCGCATAAAGGTATCCACTCACAAAACTTGTCTTTCAACCAGACACATTCTTCCTTGCAAAATATACCCTATAAGCTATTAGCCCAACTACAACCATTATAGTTTTAAAATTGTGTTAGAACCAAACAACTCTTCACAGTTTTAAAATGAATTGTTTCTCGGTAATACATGAATGTGAGAAAATGAGCTCTCATAATTAGGAGATAAGACAATAAACTATTAATAATCTGGATTTGAAAAAGAATAGGTACAAAAAACAACAACCTATACATGGTCAAATAGCAACGGCAATTGTTCAAATCTGAACATGACACGAGCATCTCAGAAAATTCAACGCCCACAGTAGAAATCGAAAAAGGAAATGGACAAAGGATAATGCAAAAAAGAGCAAAATCAATGGTGATGATAGTGGTGTTGCGTTCGTCGGAGAGAACAATGGTGGTGGACCATATATTGGAGCGTGAGAGAGAAAACGTCAACGAGTGTGTTTCTCTCCCTGAATAATAAAAATATGTACTGAGAAGAGAAAAAACAAACCAATTACCTTTGTAGAAAAGCGATTCCACGATGGAGAAACATAAGTAGGTCCGTGGCGGAGCAGTAGAAGCAGTTCGTGGCGGAGAAGCAGAAGTCGTTCGCGACAAAGCAGCAGAAATAGTTTGCATCAGAGCAGTAGAAGCAGCTCCGTGATAGAGGAGGAAATTCAGAAATAGGTTTTGTGGAAGAGAAAGCGGAAACTAACGAATAAGACAAAAAAAATATTAAAAGACTTACAATTATAAGCAGCGGAGCAGCATAATCAGTTTTTGGAGGATTAGTAGACGTAGTACGTGGCGAATTAGTAGAGGCAATACGTGGAGGAACAACAGAAGAAGTCTGTGGCAGAACAGCAGAAGAAGTTCATGGCGGAGCAGCAGAAGCAATTCGTGCAAAGAAGCAGAAGCAGCTCCGTGGCGAAGCAGGAGAAGCAGTCTGTGGTGAAGCAACAAAAGCAGTTCGTGCAGAGAAACAGAAGCAGCTCCGTGGCGGAGGAGGAGAATCAGAAATAGGTTTTGTGCAAGAGAAAGCAGGAGAGTAACGAAAGGACAAAGAAAAAAACATTAAAAGACTTATAATTATGTTTTTAAATCACTCAAGTTTGAAAAAGTGTGGAGTATTTCCTAGATATTTTAAAATAAATATTTGGAAAAGTTAAAATAAAATAGTTTTCTGATAGTGAATTCATAATGAAAATAAGCAGGTCCATGACGGAGACACATAAACAGGTCCGTAACGGAGCAACAGAAGCAATCCGTGCAGAGCAGAAAAAGGAGTTCGTGGCGGAGCAGCAGAAGCAATCTGTGATGAATCAGCAAAAGCAGTATGTGGTGAAGCATCAAAAGCAACCCCGTGGTGAAGCAACAGAAGTAGTTCCGTGGTGGAGTAGGAGAAGTAGCTTTATGGTGGAGAAGGAAAACAAGAAATAGGTTTTGTGGAAGAGAAAGCAATAAAGTAACGAACAAGACAAAAAAAAACATTAAAAGACTTTCAATTATAAGCAAATCCGTGGCGGAGCAGCAGAAGCAGGTCCGTGGCGGAGTAGCAGATAAAGGTTTGTGATAGAACACCAAAGTAGGTTCGTGGCGGAACAACAAAAGCCGTTTGTGGCGGAGTAGCAGAAGCAATCATTGGCGGAATAACAGATTTTTCGTGGCAAAGCAGCAAAAGAAGTCTGTGGCAAAATAGCAGAAACAGTCAGTGGCAGAGCAACAAAAGAAATTTGTGGCAGAGTAGCAGAAACAGTTCGTGGCAGAGAAACAGAAGCAAGTCCATGGCGAACAAACAGAAGCAAGTCCATGGCGGAGCAACAGAAGTAACATTGTAGTGGAGGAGGAGAAGCACCTCTATGATGGAGAAGGAAAAACAAAAATATTTTGTGAAAGAGATAGTGTAAAATAACGAACAAGACTAAGAAAAAAAAATTAAAAGACTTACAATTATAAGCAAGTCCGTGGCGGATACACAAAAGCAATATGTGGCGGAGGAGCAGAAGCAGTATGCGGCGGAGCAGCAAAAACAGTCTGCGGCGGAGTAGCTTAAGCAGTACGTGGCAGAGCAACATAAGCAGTACACAGCGGAGCAACATAGGAAGTTTGTGACAGAGAAGCAAAAGCAGTATGCGACGAAGTACCAGAAGTAGTCCACAATAGAGCAGCAGAAGCAGTCCACGACGGAGCAGCGGAAGCAGTTCTGTGATGGAGGAGGAATACTATAAATAAGTTTTTGGAAGAGAAAACGGGAAAGAAACGAATGAAATAGAAAAAACATTAAAAGACTTCCAATTATAAGCAGGTCCTGGCGGAGCAACAGAAGTAGCTATGGGGCGAGGAAGAGAAGCACCTCTGTGGTCGAGGTTGAAAACAAAAAGAAAAGGGTTTATGGAAGAGAAAGCGAAAAAGTAACGAACAAGACAAAGAAAAAACATAAAAAGACTTACAATTATAAACAGATTCGTGACGGAGCAGCAAAACCAGGTCCGTGGCAAAAACAGA
>Ga0123342_1008724_pt1 | contig 12568 bp, 8 predicted proteins | sample Turbeawhitnodule_FD_89960 | JGI IMG/M metagenome (GOLD analysis project Ga0123342, IMG submission 89960) | Root nodule microbial communities of legume samples collected from Mexico - Turtle bean Mexico white nodule | ecosystem: Host-associated > Plants > Roots > Nodule | place: Mexico: Nepantla...
ACTCACTTGGATGTACCTTAAGGTATTCAAACTATATTTGTTCACTCAATTTAATGTGTTTCACTCATTCATTTAATACATTTATTTTCACATGCAGTGCAACAGGCAATCTGGAAATTATGAGTGTGGTTACTATGTTATGCAGTGGATGTTGACTATTTTGCAAACTGCAATTCAGAAAGGTTGGGATCAAGTAATACCTCAATACAATAAACACTTTAAAATTTGGGGTTTATTATTCATGCACTAATTCAAAAAATTTCAAATGTCATAGTTCTTCAACGATCAACACCCGCTAGATTCGGAAGCATTGGAGTATGTGAGAATAACATGGTCAAAGTATTTTGTTACCATGTATAACACCTTAGAATAGATAAATCATTAGAATGACAAACTTTTTCATATATTAGGTAAACTTTTTTGTATAATAATATAATTTTTTGTATAAAATATATATATTTAAATTATGATTTTAAATGTTTTGATTTTTTGGATTTGAAAATTTTATGCAGGTTTGAAATTTATTAAAAAACATTTTTTTTTCAATACCTACATATAACGACGGTTCCTAGTGGAACCGTCTTTAAAAGTACCTGCTTACAACGATGGTTCCTATGGAACCGTCTTTAAAAGTCTCTGAAATTATTTTAAAAATATAATTAAAAAGTCACTTTTAACAACGGTCAATCCAACCGTCGTTATAAGTCGGAGTTTTAACGACAGTTAAAGAACCGTCGTGAAAAACTACTACTTTTTAACGAGGCCTGCAATAACGACGATTCTAGCACCGTCTTTAAATGTTGATTTTAACCGTCGTTAATATACCTTTTTGTACTAGTGGTGGTGTATGTGCTAAGCCAAAGGAAGTGTGTGTCTTGAGGGGATCAAGGTCACTTCTTTGTGTGATTGAAATTTGTTTTGCGAAATTATCACTTGTCTTTTGCGTTTTTAGAAGAAAAAAGATTTCAGAATTCGGTTCTCATGATAAATTTTAGGAATTTAATGTTTTCTATTATTTCTGACGTTAGAGTGGAGCTGAGTTTACGAGTGTGGTGTTCATAATTTTCACATTCATTTTTTAATTTACACATTTAAAACTTTATCATGAATTTTGTTTTAGACAGATTTTGGGAGGGGGTTTTGATTTTTTTTATATTGATAGTGGGTGAGAGTGGAACAATAAAAGATTTTTTAAAAAAAATTGTAATTAAAATATTTTTCAAAAATTTAATTAAAAATGGGAGAATAAATTTTAATTATGAAAAAATAATTATTTAATTATGTAAGGTTGAATATTGTTGGGTAGAGAATTAAAATATTTTTAGATTTGAAAATATAATGTGAAAGTTAAAAACTAAAATAATAAAAATTTGAAATGATGTTAAAAAGTGCAGTTGGAAATATTAAAAAAAATATAGATAGTTTAATTTGTAGGTAGAAATTGTATAAAAAAATCTAATAACAAATATAAAATGAATATAAATGTAATATAATTTGTATATATAAAAATGGAAGAAGTAAAAGGAAAAAATATTTTGTGGTAAAAACTGTAACTGCAAATTGAATTAAAATTTGGTGGGCGGACTAGGGGGTGTTGGGTTTAATTTGTATAAGAGATGAAGAGAAAAAAATAATGTAGGTGGAGAATTATTTTGTTATATGTTTTTTTAAATTAAAGTTGTGATTATTATTGGGCTGAAAATGAAAAGGAATTAATAAATTATAAAGAATTGATGATTTTGGTTTGATGTATTAAAAAATAAATGTATTCTTCCTAAAAAAATTATTTATCATGGTTGAAAAAAGTAGAATTACATATATATATATATATTAATGAAATAAATGAATGTTTTCAAAATAAATATAAAATAATAAATTAAAAAGACTTAGTTTAAATTTATTCGTCTATAATTGTTTTTTTTTTCATATCACATAGTACAGTAATGTGCATCGTCACACCACCCTTCCATAATTACTTTATATCAGGCCACAAAGCATAATAATGTGCATAGTCACACGACTCTCCATAATTACTTCTTCTCATGCCACACATCACAAAATGTCAAGTAACTTCTCCATAATTGCTTTTCGTGATTTCACACACCATAATGATGTGCATTGCATATCGATCTTCTCAAATTGATTTTCCTCAAGGCGTACACCTCAAAATTAGATTCCACATGTCAAGATTTTCAGTAGCACCAATGTGCACATGATAACACACTTAATAAATTAATGATGTAATACACATAGTTCATTGCACATGTCATAAACAAACATCTTTACTTGCAACTCAATCACTCTCCAACTATAATATATATATAAATTACTCCATCCCATATCACTCTGAAACCATCCAGCTAACACATAATATATACAAATTATTCCTTCTTTCCAAACCTTTTGCTTTTATCTTCAAATGGACTATCTTTGCGTAATAGACACTAAGAATTTTCACAATTCTGATTTTGTTGTTCTCTTTGCAAATGGCCAGACAATAGAAAATGATAAAGGCATGCACTTTCAATATCCATCTCCTAAATGTTTTTCCTATCTCTTTTAAAGGAAAAAGTTTGTGGCGCTTTGGGACTGCAAGATCACACAAGATTGACAAAGTTGTACTACCTCCAACCCCCGGTAACCAAATAGGGGAAAATTAGGTACAATATTGTTCACATAAAATTGATGAAAATGTTTCGAAATTGTTAACTTGGAAGTCTCCTTTTTCAGTTCCTACAATGATTGAACTCTATGCCAAGTTCACAATATCTACAAAGGAAATTTTGCGCCTTCTAGATGCACTGACGACATCCAACTCTTCCACAAATGAAGACCCAATCAATTCAACTAAAATAATAATCTACTACAAAGGACTTATCCAACGGGCCACCATAATAAAAGGTCCAAATGGGTACGGTCTAACCTACACACGTGTCAACCTTAAAACAATGTCAATCCCACATAATTGCTCTTTTAGTCAACTATTTCACAACATATCGAAAACACAAGATGGGGACCAAAAACAAGTTACAAAAATAAACTACCACGTCTAGTTAGATTTGTCAATGGAAAACTTGTACACAAAATAATACAAATACAAAATGATGTTGACGTTTAACAAATGATTAACCATTGCAAAAGAACTCAACTTGTTAACCTAAGTGTGCAACATGAAGATTCAACTAAAAAAATTGATTTGTTTGTACAAACAAAAAATTTACGTAGTCCAATACCTTAAGTATTGGCTAAAGACTTAGAAGATAGTACTTACATCAACCATCTCGGCAAAACAAGTTTTGCACTTTTCTAAATTACTAGTGCTTTCACAACAAGAAAATCATTAAATAGCAACCAAATTTAGAGACCAAAAATAATTAGTCACTATATTGACTAAGTTAAATACTATTTTAGAGACTAAAAAAATTATTGGTATCCAAAGTGATTTATATTATTAATAAAAAATAATAAAATGGTTTCTAAATTGGTATCTAAATTAGCTACCATGGTTTTAGCTACTAATATTTTAGATTTCAAATTAGCCTCTAAAAGACTAATAGAGATTAATTGAAAATATAAAGTACTTAGTAGCTAAAACCTTGGTAGCTAATGCTTAGATACAAACTTAGAAACTTCATTATAAATTTTTGGTAGAATTACCTTATTCATCCCTACATTTTGGACCAATATTCAATTCAGTATAGTGGTTTTTAAAAAAATCAATTTGGTCTCTGTATTTTTTTAAAAGTACCCAAATGGGTCCTTTCCGTTAAATCTCACCTTACGGCGTTAAGTGCTGCTTTTGTGACAGAGAGAGATGAATTGAGAGATGTGATGTGGAGGATACCTCAACGCTTCTCTCTCCCCTTGAAACATAGGTATTCATGCTTTAGTTATGCCACCACAACAGTGTGGCGCACCACGACCTCAAGCCTCAAAACCTCCTCCTCTCCCTCCTCCACCCTCGTCGCTGCCACCACCACCACCACTGCTCGTCGTCACTCCATCACTTCCAATTTGGCATTCGAACCCTCACATTCCCCCTTCTTCCTTTCCTCATTTCATCGCCCCACCACCACCTTCTCTTTGATTTAGAGTTCCATGCTCTAACAAAGCAGCCTTGTCGGCAACATCATCTCCTCCGCATTGTTGCCAACAAGAAACCCTAGCATCTATCACACCTAATTTCAGCAACATTTTGCACCTGCAAACAATTAAGCATTTTGTTTTCATCGCTTTCCCCTGAAGACGTTAGAGTCTCAAGACACTGCAACACAAGCACCATGGATCCCTGCATACATTCTTAGGCCACAAGATTAAATAAATTACTAGGACAAAACTTGCAAAGTTTGGTAAAGAAAAATGGAATATGAGAATCATATTCAAACAGGGCCAACCCTAAATGGGTTTTAGGGTTTATTGAGGAAACTTCCATATACTTTCCCAAATTGATTTTGATTTCATGTTTTCAGTTAGAGTGAGTTTTGATTTTTTTTTTTATATTGATAGTGGGTGAGAGTGGAACAATAAAAGATTTTTATAAAAAAATTGTAATTAAAATATTTTTCAAAAATTTAATTAAAAATGGGAGAATAAATTTTTAAGTATGAAAAAATAATTATTTAATTATGTAAGGTTGAATATTGTTGGGTAGAGAATTAAAATATTTTTAAATTTGAAAATAGAAGTAAACATAATGTGAAAGTTAAAAACTAAAATAATAAATATTTGAAATGATTTTAAAAAGTGCAGTTGGAAATATTAAAAAAAATAGATAGTTTAATTTGTAGATAGAAATTGTATAAAAAATCTAATAACAAATATCAAAATGAATATAAATGTAATATAATTTGTATATATAAAAATGAAAGAAATAAAAGGAAAAAAATATTTTGGGGTAAAAAATGTAACTGCAAATTGAATTAAAATTTGGTGGGAGGGACTAGGGGGGTGTTGGTTTTAATTTTTATAAGAGATGAAGAAAAATAAATAAAAAATAATGTAGGTGGATAATTAATTTGATATTTTTTTTAATTAAAGTTGTGATTATTATTGGGCTGAAAATGAAAAGGAATTAATAATTATAAAGGATTGATAATTTTGGTTTGATGATTAAAAAATAAATGTATTCTTCCTTAAAAAAAATATTTATCATGGTTAAAAAAATAGAATTATAATATATATATATATATTAATGAAATAAATGAGGGTTTTCAAAATAAATATAAACTAATAAATTAAAAAGACTTAGTTTAAATTTACTCATCTATAATTGTTTTTTCTCATGCCACATAGTACAATAATGTGCATCGTCTCATCACTCTTCCATAATTATTTTATCTCAAGCCACAAAGCATAATAATGTGCATCGTCACATGACTCTCCATAATTACTTTTTCTCATGCCACACATTACAAAATGTTTGCTTTTCCTAATTTCACACACCATAATAGTGTGCAAAGCACACACCTCAAAAATAGATTCCACATGTCAAGATTTTCAGTAGCACCAATGTGTACATGATAACACACTTAATAAATTAATGATCTAATACACAGTTCATTGCACACATCATAAACAAACATCTTTACTTGTATCTCATCATTCTCACACTATAATATATACAAATTCTTCCACCCCATACCACTTTGAAACCATCCAACTAACACATAATATATACAAAATTTTCCTTCTTTCCAAACCTTTTGCTTTTATCTTCAAATGGACTATCTTTGCATAAGACACTGAGAATTTTCACAATTCTGATCTTGTTGTTATCTTTGCAAATGGTCAGACAATAGAAAATGATAAAGGCATCCACTTTTAATATCCATCTCCTAAATGTTTTTCCTATCTCATTTAAAGGAAAAAGTTTGTGGTGCTTTGGTACGGCAAAAGCACACAAGATTGACAAAGTTGTACTACCTTCAACCTCCGCTAACCACATAGGGGAAAATTAGGTACAATGTTGTTCAAATAAAATTGATGAAAATGTTTCTGAATTGTTAACTTGGAAGTCTCAATTTCCATTTCCTACAATAATTGAACTGTATGCCAAGTTCACAATATCTACAAAGGAAATTTTGCACCTTTTAGATGCACTACATCCAACTCTTCCACAAATGAAGACCCAATCAATTCAAATGAAACAATAATCTACTACGAAGGACTTATCCAACGGGTCACCATAATAAAAGGTCCAAATGAGTACGATCTAACGTACACATGTGTCAACCTTAAAACAATGTCAATCTCACATAATTGCTCTTTTAGTCAACTATTTCACAACATATCGGAAACACAATATGGGGACCGAAAACAAGTTACAAAAATAAACTACCACATCTAGTTAGAGTTGTTAATGGAAAACTTGTACACGACACAATACAAATACAAAATGATGTTGACGTCCAACAAATGATTAACGTTGGAAAAGAACTCAACTTGTTAACCTAAGTGTGCAACATGAAGATTCAACTAAAAAAGTTGAATTGTTTGTACAAACAAATTTACGTAGTCCAACACCTCAAGAATTGGCTAAAGATTTAGAAGATAGTACTTACATCAACCATCTCGGCAAAACAAGTTTTGCACTTTTCTAAATTACTAGTGCTTTCACAACAAGAAAATCATTAAATAGCAACCAAATTTAGAGACCAAAATTAATTACTCACTATATTGACTAAGTTAGATACTATTTTAGAGACTAAAAAAATTATTGGTATCCAAAGTGATATTATTAATAAAAATTTATAAAATAAATTCTAAATTAGTATCTAAATTAGCTGCCATGGTTTTAGCTACTAATAATTTAGATTTCAAATTAGTCTTTAAAAGACTAATAGAGAATAATTTCGAATATAAAGTACTTAGTAGCTAAAACCTTGGTAGCTAATGGTTAGATACAAACTTAGAAACTACATTATAAATTTTTATTAATAATAGAAACTACTTTAGATACCAATAACTTTTTTAGTTTATAAAATGGTCTCTAATATAGTCAATATAGTACTAATTATTTTGATCTCTAAAATTACTTTCTATTTAATAATTTTCTTGTAATGTTTTATTATTGTCATTTTTATGTTATATTTTATTGTATTGTCTTTTATCAACATTTAACTAATATATAAATTAAATTTGAATTATTTTTCACCATATACTTCATTTTAATTAAATCAATCTATTACTTATTTAGATATTTTTTAACAAACTAAAAATACAAAATTTAATTCAAAAATACAAAAAATAATATAATTTATAATTTATTTTCCATTATAATTAATTACTTTAAAATACCTATAAAATATTTCATTTCATTTTCTTTGTAGTTTTATTATCCTTTCAAAACTTTAATTTAATCATTTTTATATTTTATTTTAAACCAACTAATAATCACAAAATTATTTTTAAAATAAATTTAAGAAAAACATATGATTTTTTACCTCATATAATTTTTTATTTAGCTTTCTCTCATAGTAATTGAAAATAAACCCTTCCAAATTTTAATTCTATTTTTAATAAAGTTTCTAATGGAACATATTTTTTTTTAAAAAAAAAATCATATGAAAAATTCTTAAATTAAAGTACCTATATATTTATTTAACATTTCCAATTGTATTTTTAAAATCATATAATTTTTTTTATATATATAAAGTTTCATGTTAGGCATTATGTAGTTATATGAAAAAATTATTATTAATAAAAAAACAAAAACATATGGGAATCTAAGCCAAAACTCATACATAAGAAAAAACTTCAAATCTAGATCAATCAAAACATAGGTTTTTAACACCTTTTAAGAAGAAACTCCAAATAGAAACTATGGAGCGAACAAAAAAACCAAAACAAACCTATATATGAAGATCCCAGAAAAACAATAACTCTCATATCTTATGAGTAGATATGTTTAAACCTTTTTCTAGGATGTTTTGACCTCCTAGTAGTTTTAAAAATATCATCTCGTTATCACTAAGAGGTTGTCCCGTATCAGCCTCACCATTAAAATGCTTAGCAACAATTACACATTCTTTCAAGAACAAAACAACACCTGAAAAGGGGACGACATTAGGCTCTAGAGCAATATCTGCATAAGCCACAATAATCAAAAGAGTAGACTTCAGATCGACAACATCAGGCACGAAAGCAACATCTGTAAGACCATGAAATGCAACATTTTTTAACCAACTCAACTTGGGTAGTGTAATTGGTCCATGTCACTACTTTCTCCAAACCTGAAAGGGATTGAAAACAATTTTGTAAGGTCAAATCATTAAAGACAATTATACATGAAATCTTTTGTCTACAATAGGCAAAACTTCTTTTCTTGTAACAAATCTTTTGTCTTATGATCACTCTCTAACAAGAACATATCAACAAAAATATCATCCTAAGACTCACTCTCTATATCATCAATAGGATTACCAACAACCGTCCTTATTTAATTTACCAATAACAATAAACATCTACAAAAGTTTAACATTTTCTTCTATTCTCAAAATTTAAAAATATTTTAATTCTCCACACAACCAATTTATATTCAACGATAGATAATTTAATAATGTTTTCCTTTCACCAATCATTTAAAATTTATTCTCACAACTTTCAATTAATTTTTTCAGATTTTCTTTTACTTATTTTAAAATTTAATTTAATTTAATTTTTCCTCACTCATTCTAACATTGCAAAAAAATAAATGAAAATCTCCTATCCGAATCAGATCACCGCGGATTCTAATTCTGATAAAGTTTCAGACGCCAAAAATGGGAAAAAAACTTCTTAAATTTATTTTATTGTTCCACTTTCACCCACTATGAAATGAAACAAAAAAAAAACGAAAAACAAAAGCCCCTACCAATATTCATCTACCACAAAATTCATTATGGGTGAGGTTTTAGATGACAAAATTGAAAAATGGATATCAAGATTATGATCACTTACTGCATTACACTCATATGCTCAGCTTCGGTCAAACGCTCGAAAATAAAATTAAGTTCCTACAAGTTGCCCTCCATAACTGAATTTTGGGACAAATTTTTTGCCAGAAAACAAAAGACAAATGACCATTCAACTCCCTAACAACCAAATTTTGCTCATGCATCGATAAACCCACATCTTTTCTTTTCCACCAAAAATATAAAAAAAAATAAAAAATTACCCCAGAATTTAGTTCCCACAAACGAAATTCTTGACAAATTTTCTAAAAAAAAAATAAAAAATAGTTGAGGATTCGGCTCCTTGAAAATCACATTCTTACATGTGTGTAAAGGGTTCTAGTATGAAAAATAAAGGTCTAGTTGGGGATATTTTTTCAAAATCCGTAATATTCATGAAAAAAGGTCAAAAATCATCCATTATCAATATTTTTGTTTCCAATGCACTTATCAATTATTGTTTAATCAATTTTGATTCAAGACAACATACAACAATTTTGAATTGACAAATGACGTCTATCATAATTGATATGTAGTTTTAGTATTATAGATGCAATAAAGGAAAATGAAAATAAGAAGGGTAATGACTTGGTTCACTAGTTGTTTAAGTAGTGAACTATTATTCTATTTTATGCAGAAAAAATTGATGAGTTAGTGTTGAAAAACCTATAAATTGTCTCTATTAATGAGGTATAATTTACTCGAGAAACTTTTTTATGTTGTTTTCTTAATTTATTTTGTTAAAAAGATATGATGGAAGTACATCTCAACTTGCTTTCTTAGGATTTGAACATCATTATTTTCAAGGGCTTGTTTGGTCCATAAGTTACGTACCCAAAATGATGTGGGTGTTGTTGGTATTTTGGAAAGTGGTGACTGTAGGAACTAATTGAAGGAAATAAGAAAAGACAAAAGTTGTAGAAACTGATTGAAGGTAATTGCACAAGATTGCAAAATTGCTGAACTGATTCTTATTCATTTTGATTTACTTCAATAATATATATATATATATATATATATATAATAAAATTACAATTACTGGAAGCTATAAAATAGGAATACTAACAGACCTGTAAACTGACCATTAATGCAATAATAACGGTAAAATAGTTTAAGGTAATAAAATCTGAATTAATAACCAACATCCTCCCTTAATTCTGATTTGGAACAACCTTCCTGCTGCACAACAAATCTCTTAACTTGATGAAAGCATTGATCTTCGATGGCTTAGTGAAAATATTTGCAATATGATCTTCTGATCTGCAGTATTCCAATTTGATCATGTTCTTCCCAACTTGGTCTCGCAGGAAGTTATATTGAATATCAATGTATTTACTTCTTTGATGAAAAACTGGATTCTCTGCAAGATTAATTGCAGAGACATTGTCAACATAAATCTTAATTGGAATATATAGATTAAAACAATTTGAGTCATGATATTGTTTTTCTCAATCGCCATCAATTCTTCATTCATAGCCTTTTGCCATTTGGGGTGTTGAATGGCATCTGCAAGTCTCATGGGTTCTGAATCTGCAAAAAAAGCAAAGTGAACCAAATCTCCATTGTCATCAACTTCATCATCAAGATTTACTTCGCAATCTTGAAGGTGTACAGGTTGTCGTTGTTGCCTTCTTGGTCGCTCCATCATAGTTGCAATTGGAGCTGCAACTTTAGGTTGAATTACAACTTCAGGTTGAACTGCAGGTGCTTCAGGTTGAACTGCAGGTGCTTCAAGAGTGACTCCATCTTCCACATCATCGTTCAAAACGTAAATATATCATTTTTTTGAATCCATTTCAGCTACTGCATTCCATTGCCATTCTTCATCTTCGGCAAATGTAGCATCACAACTGACAATCACCTTCTTTGTCATTGGATTGTACAGTTTGTATCCCCCATGCTTATATCCAATGAAAATAGTCTTCACTGCCTTATCATCCAACTTCGATATTGTTACCTTGGGGACATGAACATAAGTAATTGACCCAAATACCTTCAAGTGTTTCACATTGGGTTTGAATCTGCTCCATGCCTCAATCGGAGTTGTGTTAGGAACACTCCGAGTGGGTGATCTGTTTATCAAATATACCGCACATGTTATGGCCTTTAAGCATGCTCCTCGCTAAGTCCATGATTGTTCTATTCTTTCTCTCGGCAACTTCGTTGTGTTGAGGTGTGTAGGGACAAATTATGTTATGTTGCAACCCAAGTTCTTCATAGTGCCTCTTGAACTCATTAGACTTGTACTCACCTCCTCCATCACTATGCACCATCTTAATTTGTCTATCACTCTGTCTTTCAACAAATGCTTTGAATATTTTAAAGTAGTGGAATACCTCATCCTTGCTTTTCAATATGTAAATCTAGGTTTTCCTTAAAAAATCATCAATAAAGGTTAAAAAATACTTATTACATCCAACTAATTATATGTTTATCGGACCACAAACATCTATATGAACAAGCTCCAAAGGAAATTTTGCACGCCAAGGCTCCTTAACAAATGGTATCATGTGATTCCTTCCAAAAATGCAAGCCTCACACAATTGATCAGGGTAAACCATTCACTAAATTTTGTTTGGAGAGATTTTCCAAACTCTAAAAATTTAAGTGCCCAAAGCGTAAATGCCATAACCACGATTCATTATTCACTATTGCATTCAAGCACTTAAAATCACCCATATGAATATCTACTGGAAACATGTGGTTTTTTTATAAAAAGGTTTTAAGAATCAAATTACATTTTTTTTATCAAAAATTGATAATTTATTTTCAACTATGTGCATCACGTAAGCCTTTTCGGCTAACTGTCCCATACTCAGCAGATTACTTTTCATATCAGGTACATAGAAAACATCATAGATGTACCTGTGATCACCATTCTTCTATGTAATAAGAATTCGCCCTTTTCCAGTCACCGGAACAATCCTGCCATCACCGAATTTCACTTGTGTGCGAAATGAATCATCCAAATCTGCAAACAGCTCCTTCTGACCACACATATGATTCGTGCAACCTGTATTCAAATACCAAGTCTGATTGTTTGGTGTTTCATTTGATGTGGTTGTCATTAGTACTGCATGATCCTCTTCATCTTGTACATGATTACTGTCTTCTTAAGCACAATTGACAGCATGATTATCACCTTTTGATCTGCACTCATTTGCATAATGGTCGTGTTTATGGCAATTATAACACTCAACATTTGATTTATTATAAATGCCTCTTCGTCCTCCGTGTATAGAGTTATTTGAACTTGAATTGTGATTAGAATCAATGTTGTTTTGCTCAGCACCTCCATGATTCTGGCCAACACGACCTTTGCTGGAATAGCTACCACAACGTCCTCGTCCTCTTCCTTGTGAACTACCGTGTTTATGACAGGAGCTACCAATTGAGGCTTGTGCTTGTAAAGCCTGTTCAATTGGTTTTCCAATCTTATTGTCATTCATCCGCTGCTCATGCGCTCGTAGGGAACCAGACAATAACCTTACTGTCATTGTTGAAATGTCATTGGTCTCTTCAATTGCGGCAACAACATGTTCAAATCTGGGAGTTAAAGATCTCAAAATCTTCTCCACCTTTGCCTGCTCCGAATGTGTTTCACCATTGGTCTTCATCTGATTTGTCAAGGCAAGAAC
>Ga0123342_1008726_pt1 | contig 12567 bp, 9 predicted proteins | sample Turbeawhitnodule_FD_89960 | JGI IMG/M metagenome (GOLD analysis project Ga0123342, IMG submission 89960) | Root nodule microbial communities of legume samples collected from Mexico - Turtle bean Mexico white nodule | ecosystem: Host-associated > Plants > Roots > Nodule | place: Mexico: Nepantla...
AAAAAAAAAAAAAAAAAAAAAAAAATAAAATATATATATATATATATATATATATATATATATATATATATATATATATATATATATATATATATATATATACTGATATGGACTATTCATTGAAGAGAAGATTCTAATTCGTGGAGGTTAGTGTTTTATTTTTTCTTTTATCTTTTATCTTTTATCGTAGAAAAAGTAGAGAGTGAATAACCGAATGGAGGGTACAAGAGTAATTTGCACCTTCACTCTCTCTCAGTATATATACGTTCAGTTCTTTGCTTTCGTATTCTTCTCAAAAGAATCTCTTATCTTCTTCGATCCCTTCTTCCATTCCTCTTCCGTTTTTTTCCTTTTTCTCATAAATTTCTTCACACGATCTTATCCATTATCGTCCATGATTAATGCAATTTAATTATATTTCTTTCGTTTGTTTCTGTTTCTGTCGAATTGAAGAAAATCGCGAGCTCCAACAACACTTTGTTGCGGTGATCGATCGCGATTGTGTTGTGCTCTGTTGACCTAAGAGACCTGCAAATCTTCTCTTCCAGGTCTGAACTAACGCTTTTCTTCTAATTAATCGCTAATTCTACTAATCGCAGATTAAGTTACGAACCAAATATCAAATATCAGTTCGGTTAAGGTCTTGTAATCGCAATTAATATTACCTAATTAGAATCGTGTTGATATTAATATAATTCGGTCATAACCTTGTTTTTAATATAATTAACGGATGTAGTTTATTCGTTGGTGTGTGTGCAGGACCACCAGTTGAATAGGTTTGGAGAATGAATTCTGTGCAAGGACCAGTTGTGTGCCCTACTGTCCGTGCCAAGCAAGTAGCGTTCTGCAGCATTCCGATGATTGGAGCGGTGAAAATGAACGTTGGATGCATGAGAAGTGAATTTTGGGGTCTCGGTGGCGTTAAGGCTAAACCTGGTTTTCTTTCTTGCCGTATAAACACGGCAAGGTGCAAGACGGTGCATTGTAGTCTTAACTCACCCTCCAATGACAGCGGAAGTACTGCCGGTAATTTCAATGAAAATGATGAAGAATATGTTACCTCTACTGTGATTGAAGCTGGTATGTTTGACAACGACAATTTCTATCTGTACCAGTAAATTGCTTAAATAACTTTTTTTATTCCTAATAATATATAGAATTGGTTTGTAAACTTTTTTTTTGGTTTGTAAACTATTTTTTTTCCCTTTCAGTCTTTATATCACTGTAAATTTTTATGTGGGTATGTTCTATATTGCAAGATTTTTATTTTAATTCCTGATAAAGTTTTGGCCGATTGTCTAATTTATGTTAGTCATATTATTACCTAACATAACAACATGGATATGACCTAAAATGAAATAAAAAAAATTGCTAGACTTAAACCGTGAATTTTTTTAAGAGGACTCAAATGAAAAAAATCTTATATTATAAGGACTAAAAAGTTATTTAGGCCAAAAGAAAAAATTGTCACATTATGCATTAATCTGTCCACTTGCTTCAAGTTGGCACGATCAATATTGCAATATGCTGATATTATAAATGTAGTGCATTGTTTCTAGATAGCATGGTTAGATGTCTTTGGTGGTACAAGTATTGAAGTATACCTTAATTGAAAGGTGTCTCCTCCCCCATTTGGCTCTTACGAAATACATTTGTTCTGTGATTTTGTTGACTAGTTGAGGTGAAGAGTGGAGCAGATGGTTTCATAATAAAAATGAGGGACGGAAGACACGTAAGATGCGTCCATAACAATCCTCAGGGAGGACATCTTCCAGATTATGCACCACATCCTGCTATTGTACTGAAGATGGAAGATGGGACTGGTCTACTTCTCCCTATAATTGTTTGTATGTCTTTCGAATTCCCTATATGTTTTTATTGTTATTTTTTGTGGAAATTTTTTCTTGGATTTGATTTTGATAATTACATGCATCCACACTGTTGTAAGTTTCTGAAATATCTTTATTTGCAGTGGAGATGCCAAGCGTCTTACTAATGGCAGCAATACGCAATGTTCCCATAGTATGTTCTCTTAGTCCGTCTCACACTTCTGAATACTTATTTTCCTCGTTCTTCCGAGATGTGTAATTAATCAAATAATTGATCCAAAAGATTTTGCTTTTATGCAATATAGCCCATGGTTACTAACTATCTAGTTGCTGTATCAGGCTAGGCCTACTTTATATCAAGTAGTAAAGGAGATGATTGACAAGATGGGTTATGAAGTATGATTCTGTTTATCATTATACTTACTCGTGAACCTGATTGTTTTGTGTTCTTTCCATAAAATTAAGAATCAACTTCTGTCATTTCCTGCTTCTACAGGTTAAACTTGTCAGAGTTACCAGGAGAGTTCATGAGGCATACTTTGCCCAGTTATATCTTACAAAGGTATTTACTTTGCATTCTTCCTCTTCTTCCCAACTCAAAATATGAACAATTGCTCCAAATGTTATATTACAGTTGAATTATATGTGCTGTAGGTTGGAAATGCCGCAGAATGTGTGAGCTTTGATCTACGGCCTTCAGACGCCATCAATATTGCAATAAGATGCAAGGTAATAGTCGTAGACTCAGTGTATGAGTACATAATCACCTGCATCATATTGCATTTTATTGGTTTGGTTCGTAGTTGTTCATCCCTCCCCCCCTGCGAATATTTTAGAAAAAATGAGTGCTGGCAGGATTTTTTTGGACATTTTTATTATTAGAAAGGGTAGTTCTGGAGGCAGTTTTTTACCCTTGGATTCACTATTGGGTTGTTTTAATTATTGCCAAATCCTAAAGTAATATTAAATCACAGAATACATTAAATACAGCAGAATTTGTTACTCCCAAGTCATAGACTCTCACAGTAAAGAGTTATCAGTCCAACTTACTGTCTTAAATTGCCAACATGATTAACTAGAGGAAACACAGGATGGCCTGTTTGTCTGCATTTCTATTGCGTTAAATTTGCTATATATTATAGTAATTCAATGTTATTTGTCTCTTTAACCTAGACTGTGGTGGAAAAATTATGAATCTACATTCAAAATTTGCATCAAATACAGAAAAAAAAAACACTCCAATGAATACGTAAAATAATTCGAAAACAATATTTTCAATAATAAATCAAATAGTAAAAAGAAGAGCAAATGACATGGAAAATTACTAATTTTGTTGGTTAGTCTGTTACTTTTGTGGAGAATCTTTGTTCTAAGTTCTACTAATAACTTCTACATAGTAGTATGCAAATTACAAATAAATATAATTCATAAAAACTGGTGTCGGAAGCAAAACTTACTTATGCCTTTTGGGTTTACCTTCAAATAAAAAATGTGTAGTGCAATTTTAATTTTTGTTGAACCAATAAAATTTATTAGAGAAACAAATGAAAATAAGATAAAGACACTAATGAGAAGAGAAAGAAGTTGTTTGAACGAAAACAGAGAGATGAAAGACGTAAGATAGAAAAAGATGATTGAGCTTACAAGATATGAAAGATATTAAACACAAGCAGTGGTGTCTAATCACTTTGTGGTTTCTCTAATAGGACACTCTGCTGTTACACCAAATTAAAAATTTGTTTATTGAATTTTAAAATTAAAGTGTATTGCAATTATTTACTTTTAAAGGTGAACTTCTACATATACAAAATAAATAAAGGTAAAAATGTTCTAATGAATGTACACCAAAAAATGGGTTTTTATATATTGTTGTTGAGTTGCTGATAAAAAAAAAATATTGTTGTTGAGTTATAAATTATACATATTATAGATATTACATAATAATTACCACTGCCAGGGACTATTCAACCTGTTTAATATGTAATTACTTTCTGTTAACAACTGCCGTAACTGCCCCTAAATCTCATTCTGTTGGCTATGTTATCAAATCCCAAAATTATACTAGTTTCGTATTCTTGAACCACTTCTGGATTGTTTTGATTGAAGGCCAAATCTAAGGGTTTACATATGTTGTAGGTTCCAATACAAGTCAACAAGCATCTGGCATACAGTGATGGTATGAGAGTGATTGAATCAGGCAAATTGTCAACACAGCTTCCTGGTGATGGCCGATTATTCACTGAAATGGACCGGTATGTTTGTGAAAAATATATAATACTGTTATAAGGCAATTTGAATTGTCTGTAGTTGTGTAGTTTCCTTTCTTGGTACTTTTTATTTATAGAAAATAAAAATCTTGGAATATTTCTCTTCATTAGTACTTTGTGATGAGGCATCTTCTCACTAAAAGGAGATAATTGCAGGCCAAATGGTCAACCTTGTGTTGAGACAACGGAGTTCAATCTTTTGAACAACATGATGAAAGCTGTTGGTGAAGAGCGCTACAAAGATGCTGGTAATAATTGCTATTATTTTTTCTTTAATCTATTATTTTGTTTTAATGATTTTGAGGTATATCTTTTAAATGTATGATGCATGAAGTGCTCTGGATGGTGTATGTGATTGATGATAGTGGCAGCCAACATGTCCCTAGTTGTTAGGAATCCAATTGAGTCTAGGTCTCACATTGAGTAGAAGTGACAAAGTTAAGACAGATATAAGGAAGAAGACCCACAAATCCATTGTCTTAAAGAGTGGTGTTGGGTTTGACTATGGTCTCATTGTGGAATCTTCCTAGTGAATCTCACTAGAAAGACCCAACACTACTCAATGGCATCGGTTTGATATTTTTGCCCTTATTAGTTGGACTGGCATCAGCTAGTTAATTTTTTCTCTTGGCTGAGATCCTCTCATGTTAATATTCTTAAAATCATGACATTTTCTAATTAGTAAGTAACACCTGTGGTTCCTAATTCTTTGTTCTCATCACCATTTGGTATCCATCACTTTTAATCAAAACAAGTTTGTATGCCATACGCCCCTGGCACTAGAGCATGCTTTTGCTAAGCATTTATAGATTTCATTTTCATTTGTATTTTTATATACTTGTGAAGCTTAACATGTTTTTGGAGTCAACATTACATGTGTTATTGACTACAGTATTAATTGTACGCCTCTGATGTTACTTACACATCTCATGTTTTTTGTGCAACCCCCAGCTTTGTTCAGGGACAAACTTAATCAACTTAGGGCGGGAAAAAACACAAAAAACAGGTTCGAAACACTTACTTGACATGACAAATTAATGTTTGGTGAAAGAATATATCCAGAGCCGTCTTTTGGTCTTTTTTGTTCCGTTGAACATCTTCAATGAACGTTGACAACTTGTGTTTTGTTGCAGATTCTGAATGCTGTAATTGTAAATACAATCTTATATTAGAATGGCGATGGGGTTCTGGTACAGCTGAGCTGATTGCGGTCATGTCTCTCCCATCCTCGCTCTATAAATGCTTACATTATCTGTGAATAATTGTAAATATTCCTAAACATTAATCTTAATGCAATAACGTGCAACATTTCCCTGCTTTTCTCAGACTTGCTTCAATCCTCCAAAGATGTAATGTGTTTTTTTTAATCCATGGGATGCATCATTGATGTGTTTCGCTGTGTTATTAAAATATTTGGGATGGTTAGATAAATTAGTGTGAATATATTACTCAGTTCCCTGTTTTTTCTGCATTTGGTCTATTTTTAAGTAGACTAGGTACTAGACAATTTTTTAATGCATTTCTGTTCTACCCCATCCATCCCGTGATTCTTTACGCACAACAATCAATCACTATGGACAATAAATCCTAATTATAATGTGCAAAATAGGAGCAAGATTAGATTGCTTCACTCTGCATGTGCTGAAAACAAATATTCAATGGTTTTCCATTTAACTCTGCAACAACCTAAAATGTGGATGTAAGAGCTGAGTAGGTATATTTACTGCAGTGCAGTTAATACTTCCAAAAGAAGGAAATAGTCTCATTACAAACAGAATATTAATCTTATATTATATTTACTGCTTTTTTCTTTCTAGAAAGAGCAAGCGAAGTGCCTTACGGTTGAAGGAAAGTCCATGGTCCCAACTTGTGCGATTTATTAATTTGAATACTCTCTTTACGTGGACTTGAAAAAACGAAAAAGGAAACATTGCGTGAATACATAATGTTACCATTACAATTTCTTATGCTAGAATAATTGGAGTGCCCTTTCAATTCAATTGAGTATAAAAATTATTACAAACACTTTATGCTACCCAATCTCAATCATAGAGTGATAGATGATGAAATTTAAATAATGAGTGAACCACAGAAAAGAACAAAAAACGGACGAGGAAGCACCGAGCAGCCAACCACCACCGCACCGAAGGCGAATTGGCGCCAAGTTAGAGATTATAGGACCTCAAAACAAGGCAAGCTGACTAATAATGCAACACTCGTAGGACCCCCAAAATCAAAACCCATAACACAAGATCCCAGTTTCATGCCTTCATAATTTCAGATAATATCACATTTTTATTTTATAAAATGATTGTTCAATTGCATCGTTATTTTTTCATACACATTATTGCATAAATAAATATAATATTTTTTTTAAATTAAAATGGCAAATTATATTTTTTATGCAAAATTAAAAAAATAGGTTGTGTTCTTACAATTTATCCGAAATCGAATGTTTCTTATCGAATTCTTGCAGTCTTCTCTTCAATTCTGATTACTTTTTTTGGATGTTCAAGAAAGATACCTGCAAGTACTCCGCTCAAGTTAGATGAGATAATCATGAGTGATCTAGTTTAGGGTTCAGAGTGACATTACCTTTCACTATAAATGTCAGAATGGCTAAGTCAAACCTAATGGACGTTTAATCCTGCTTTATAATTCTTAATTGAGATTAATATCCTTTACCTGTGATATGACGTGAATGTTGGTTTATACCGAGAGATCATTAGACCGTCTGGATGATCAACAACTTAGACTTTCAGTTTCATCGTATAACAAGTTGTATGATGAAAAATATTGACCTCATTGAAAGAATCATGAGGTATCTAAATCCTAAAAGAATTTACCATATGTAAAACAATAAAAAGATTATTTCAATAACTTGTAGATTTAAACTTTCTCTCGTTGCTTTCAAGTGAATTTAAACTAAACACTTATTAAACCGAAACGCCATCTCCTAATTAATTTTTCTATCATATCTAAAAATGTCAGTATCAAAGAATATTTATGGTATCCATTATTAATGTAATTTATCTAATTTCTTAAATTAATTAGCTATTACTAAATAGAATCCTATCTTTTTCATAAGCCAAATTCTTTGTTGTCATTGGTTGTTACGGTGAAAACCCTAAACCATAATATAATTATCAGTGCTGATATAAATGATGTTAATGTTTTCCTACGAAGGTTCAGACACATCGGAAATCTATACTCATTCGATACTTATAGAATATATATCGGTGAAGTATTTAATTTAAAAAATATTTGTTAGATTTTTGACAATTCTGACATTATTCTAACACAATCTTAAAAAAAATACATTAATTTTCTAACCAACTAAAATTTATTATAATTATAATATAAAAAATTTATAATTATATAATATATAAATTTGTATCTCATATCCTACTTTTAAAAATTATACGTATTTTTATTTCTTATATTTTAAAAATTATACATATTTCTATATCAACTTATCAATTTTTTATTTCTGTGTTTATGCTAAATGTTCTCTATAATTATTTAATTGAAGAGTCTAATGAGAGAAATGATTGGGTGCAGAAACGTTTAAATAATAAATTGTATGAATTTGACTGTCTGGGTGGCTGAGGAGGCAGCAACCTTCTCTGACTTTAGATTTACAGTTTCTGAAACCATTTTTATTTTTTCACTTTTCACAGACAAAATCTTTCTTTTCCTCTGCCGACATCTTCTATCCATCTTAAACCAAATTCTGTCCAATTCACTAAAACATCATAATTGCTGTAATCTTTCTGGTTTTCGGTTCTGGCTTAGGTTTCTGTTCCACTAAATTCGTTTTCTCTGTTGGGGCCTTCGTTTTTATGTTTTCTTTCTACCACAAAACATCTTTCATATTCTTCTAACACTCTTCACATGTCAGGGCCGCTTGATCGGTTCGCACGTCCCTGTGAGTACCATCTTCATTTTTTTCGCATTTTTTCTCAATTCAACGCAAAAGATCACCTCTTTACGGATTCAACCATCTTGGGTTTTCATCTGCAAGCCAAATCAACTTCTATTATAGTTTAATTAAGCTGAATTTGATTCAGTACTAACCCAATACAACATACATAGACTTAACAATTGGGTAGAACTGTGGTGGTTTGATTTCGGATTTGGCTGTAATGAAGAATTTAAAGCTTAAGCCTTATGAACTTGTGAATTTGCGTCTAATTCTGCTTTGGAATATAATTGGAAAGGATTGTGGTGAAACTTTGTTTGATAGGCTTTGAGGGGTTCTCTGGGCATGATGAAAGGAGGGAGAGAAGATCGGATTTTGAGAATTCGGAGGATGATCGGAGAACGAGGATTGGCAGTTTGAAAAAGAAAGCAATCAATGCTTCAAGCAAGTTCAGGCATTCTCTTAGGAAGAAGAGCAGCAGAAGGAAGAGCGCCAGCCGAAGCAATTCGGTCTCCATTGAGGATGTTCGAGATGTTAAGGAGCTCCAAGCAGTGGATGCTTTTCGACAGGCACTTATGTCGGATAACTTGTTGCCATCAAGACATGATGACTATCATATGTTACTCAGGTTGCTGCCCCTTATCACTTATATTGTTAATTTGTTATGCTTTCAGTAACCACAACTCGTCTATTATAGATTGCTTTTAACTTTTAATCATGGCCTTCATTATTTCAAACTACACATAAAGATCATAACATTTTGATCATGGCATGTCTTGTTTACATAAAATGGTATCTTTGCACATTCACAATATCATGCTTCTAACGCAGATGGTTTGTTTGCCTCTTTGAGAACAATATAAAACTTGTGTTAACTGATGCTGTTGCAGATTCTTGAAAGCAAGGAAATTTGATGTTGAGAAAGCAAAGCACATGTGGGCCAACATGATCCAATGGAGGAAAGAGTATGGTACTGATACGATTATGGAGGTGAGTGATTTTAATTAAAAAATATATTTAACTTGTTTGGTTTCATCTTGGTTGATCATTTTTTATTTGATCAGCTTTAGATTTTTGTTTTCTGCATTCATTGTTAATGATATAAACTATTCCGGGTATCTTGTCTTTATCTTTAGGAGTTTGAATTCTTTGAGTTGAATGAAGTCCTGCAGTACTATCCACATGGTTATCATGGGGTGGATAAGGATGGAAGACCAGTTTATATTGAAAGGTTAGGCAAAGTTGATCCCAGTAAGCTTATGCAAGTGACTACCATAGAAAGGTATTTGAGATACCATGTGCAGGGTTTTGAGAAAACGTTTGCTGTTAAGTTTCCTGCATGTTCTATTGCTGCAAAGAGACATATAGATTCAAGCACAACCATTTTGGATGTTCATGGTGTGGTAGGTTGTCTTGTCTGTCTAAATGGTCTGCAATGTTTCCTTCCACTATTGTAATTTATTGCAGTTGATAATTACCATGGGTTACTTACTATGCTGCATTATGCTTTCAGGGTTTCAAAAACCTAACCAAATCTGCACGGGAACTCATCATGCGGCTGCAGAAAATTGATGGCGATTACTATCCCGAAGTATGCAACTTTAGTCACTACTTTTTTTTTGGTGGTTTTCAATTCTTGATGGTTTCTGAACTTATTGTACTGCTATCTCTTCTAACCTGTCCAAGTTTCTGCGCAGACATTATGTCAAATGTATATAATCAATGCTGGTCCTGGTTTTAAGCTGCTTTGGAACACAGTGAAATCATTTCTTGATCCTAAAACCACTTCAAAGATAAATGTACGTGTTAATTATGTGATTTGTTTTTTCTTTCTGTTGTAGATTTTTTTAGGATTTCAAAGAATAATAATCTCTTACGGTTACCAAAGATAATCTTATTGGTACAGTTTTAACTGATACTTCAATGTTCCATTAGGTTCTTGGAAACAAGTTCCAGAACAAATTACTTGAAATTATTGATGCGAGGTAACTATTCAGTAATCTTTGGTAAATGATGTACTTATCAATCAACTTGTATAGTCATTTGGAAATTCTGACTATCTGTGTGTTTTTTCAGTGAGCTGCCTGAATTTCTAGGTGGTAGTTGCACTTGTACTGATCAAGGTGGTTGTATGAGGTCTGATAAGGGTCCATGGCAGGATCCAAATATATTAAAGGTTTGCTGCCTATCATGTAATATTTAGACTCTGCTTTTCACGAAATGTTTATGTTGGAGATCTCACATCGACTAAGGATTAGAGCATTTTATAATATATAAGTGGGTGCAAATCTCACCTCATAATTTGGATTCATTAAGATTGAGTTAGGCTTAGACTTCACTTCTTAATATTTTATTATGCTTATGTGTGACTCAGCTAGAACAGTTGTGTGCATGCAGATGATTCTTAGTGGCGAAGCGCAATGTTCAAGGCAAATAGTAACGGTTTCTAACGATGAGGGCACCATTATTGAATGTGACAAGGCATGCTTTCCAATGGTATAGCCATTTTAGACACTTCATGAATTAAAACTCTTCAGATTTTGTAGTTCTTATAAGCTCTTTCTTTGTATTTTTAGCCATCCATTCTTAGACATTTTATGATTCTTATCAACTCTTTGTTTTGGATCTTGTTAGCCGATAAGAAGTAGTGATACATCAACAGCAGAATCAGGATCTGAAGTTGAAGATATCACTTCTCCCAAAGCAAGTGGAAATTACACAAATCCTAAGTTAACTCCTGTCCATGAAGAAGTAAGTCATCCTGACATTGGCATTGTCCCAAGATAGAAAAATGTTGCAGTAACTGAAATACAACTACTTTGATGTTTTCCCAGGCAAGATTGATTGGTAGGGCTAGTCTTTCTGGCGGTTTCTCTGAGTATGATGAGTTTATTCCAGTGGTTGACAAGGCTGTTGACCTTGGATGGAAGGAGAAACAAGTAACAACTGATAACAAGAAAAGCTTAACAGGTTAGATGGAGACTTAATGCATATTCCCTATATTTTTTCCCACACATTTTGGATTCATTGATGAGTATATCCCCTAGATTAAGAAGTGGACTTTAAACCTAACTCAACTTCATAAAACCAACTTATAAGGTGAGGTTTGCACCCACTTATAAACCATGAAATGTCTTAATCTCTAGTCGATGTGGGATTTCTAACATACTGCATTAGAAAATTAATGCAAAATATTCAACAATTGGCAAAAAAGTAAGTTTTTCTTTATAAGAAGTGAGAAATTAGTACATTTTCATTTACATAAATTGAACAAATCTTGCAAGGTATCAGAATTTAGATTTGGATTTTAATTTTACTTCCCAAGGTTGTTGGCATCCTAGATAGAGAAGTGAAATTGTAATGTACTTGTTGCAGAAAAATTCCTGTTGAGGACTGGAAAATCTGGTGGAAAGTGTGCACATATCTGGGTTGTCGTTGTTGGCTTCTTTGTTGCCATCTTTACTATTGCTCGTTCACTAGCATTTCATGTGCCTAAGCGAATAAAGGACACTGAATCTGATTCTGCCAAAAATACTCCCAACATGACTGTTGTTTCAATAACCAAGGAAGAATCTCGTCCCCCATCACCTGTTCCTAGATTAGCAAAGACAGAACTTGTCTCATCTGCTTTGAAACGCCTTGGTGAGCTTGAAGAGAAGGTTGACATGCTACAGTCAAAACCTAATGCGATGCCCTATGAGAAAGAGGAGCTTCTGAATGCTGCAGTTTACCGTGTGGATGCATTGGAAGCAGAACTGATTGCTACAAAGAAGGTAACTGTTTTTCATTTAACAATTACTCTTCTTTTTCCAAGTCTCAATTTTTAAGAAAAGGGTTTGCATGCTTGGTTATTATTTGCCATTGAATTGGCCTGCTCAGGTGTATGTAACTTTCTGATTGTGAATGTGAACTTGTGTTGATCATGCTAATAATATATCCCTAGAGATTAAATGTTTTGCAATGTACTTGACTTGCTACCATATTTCCAATACATGATTCTTAGCTTAGATTTTTCATATCATGGGTCCTTGTTAAAACAAACTTTAAACCTGCTGTTTTTCTGTTGATTACATATTCACGGCATTGTAATGTACTGTTATGTATAAAATCTAATGTATTATGTTTCCTAAACAGGCTTTATACGAAGCTTTGATCAGACAAGAAGAACTTCTGGCATATATAGATACTAAGGAAAGAAGTAAATTCGCGGTATGTAAACATATTTGCATATCTTTTATAACAGTTAGTACTATCTTGCTTCGGAACTCCTAAAAAAGTAGTCCAATCTTTTTGTGGCAGAAAAAGAAGTTTTGCTGGTGAAGAGATAACTGTACAGAACGGAGCTGTTTGGCAGATTGATGGATATATATATATATATATATATATATATATATATATATATATATATATATATATATATATATATATATTTTTTTTTTTTTTTTTGTATTTATTATGAACATGAAGTGATTGTGCTTCATTTGTCATTCAATTTCCACAAGAGTCAAAGACACATGCTATGAATTTACTGGCAGGTGCCATTTGTCTG
>Ga0123342_1008727_pt1 | contig 12567 bp, 16 predicted proteins | sample Turbeawhitnodule_FD_89960 | JGI IMG/M metagenome (GOLD analysis project Ga0123342, IMG submission 89960) | Root nodule microbial communities of legume samples collected from Mexico - Turtle bean Mexico white nodule | ecosystem: Host-associated > Plants > Roots > Nodule | place: Mexico: Nepantla...
TTATTATTATTATTATTATTATTATTATTATTATTATTATTATTATTATTATTATTATTATTATTATTATTATTATTACTGATATAAAAGAAAATTCAAAAACAGGGAAATAGCCAGACCCAACATGTTTTGCCTTCAACTTAATTACTAGGCCGAATTAGCATTGCTTTACTAATATAAACTCCAAACTATTAAATGATTTACAATTCTTATCAATATAGGTGTATCACATTAACCGTAGTTCCCAACAAGGTAAAAAGATCAAGGTTTAGATATTTTTAGTCTCCAAAGTTTAAGAAAGTAAATACTTTTTTAGTCCGAGTTTAACTTTTTTAATCTTTGTAATTTGATAAATGTTTGTTTCATTCTTTCTACACAGGCGCTTTACACATAAACAAGAAGTTGAAATCCAGTGCTTGAGCTTTTCTCAGACCTTTCACTCCAATGATGTGGTTTGTCACAAGAATGTTCTTCTTGGTGGTGGAAGTTGTTGTGTGGACTTTAGAACGTGGTATAAATGATGAAGAGGCCCCACTAGAAGACAATTTGTCACTATTATCTGGTAACTAGGTTGCATGACAGTTTTAAAATATGGTCTAGTTAACGACTTTGATTCGTTCATCGTATGATCACTTGCACATTGTTGCTAAATCTTAATCATTTATCTTTGCAGGTTTAGCTTCTCAACCCTATTTTTCGACACAGTAAGTAGTTGGAGAGTTCCTTTAGCTAGTTATTCTTGTTGTTTTCCTCTTGTAGAGAACAAACCACGTTTTTCTCCCCATAACATTAAGCCTATGACACCGACACCATCATCTTCATCGCTCGCAATGAACAAGGTACTCCAATTTCACCTACCCATCCTTGCAATTTTATTTTTTTTACTTATTTGGATTTCGGGACCTATTTATATCTCTGCACTCCTCTGTTCCCAATTTCTATCTAAGAATACTATAGCCTCAGCTACATTAGGCCTTTTGATGCAGCAGTGAGAAAAAATAATAGAAAAATACAATAGGAGGAAGCTAAGCCATCTTGGCAATGTGTGGTGAGTATGATGCATTTTGACTTGACATGACGTATATGGAGATGGAAAACCAACCGACAATGCTGCAAGATTCTACAAATGGTTTACAGAGGTATATAGTTACATCACTTTTAAATAAATCCTACATCTTAGACCTTGCTCTACCCTTGCATTTTCCTTATTCATATGGCTTACTTAAAAGTGAATCTAAGTTTCATTGGATATTAATATTAGGGGAAAGCGGAGAGAGGGGAACTTGGCTTCAAAAACTTGCACATGGAGTTTTTGGCCTAGGTAACAGACAATACAAACATTTTAATAAGGTAAATTCAGATGATTTTTTTTATTTAACTTAAAGAATTACCATTTGACTCTGATGCCTGTTCTTTTAATACAAATAGGTTGTGGATGAAGAATTTATTAAACTAGGTGTGTAATTCTATCTCCTGTATTTTCAAAAGTATTAAAGATGTCTTGGTGGTGTTTATTGCCTTGGTCAACCATACGTTGTCTTGTGCGGGTGAGGTGTTGTGGAGTTGATGAGGATCTCTTTGAAATTCAGATAACATGCCTTTTGGCGGAGGTATGTGTTTTGTGTTCAGTTTTAGTTGATGGAACCTTTATTCTGAGATTAGGTGTGAACTTGTTCCACTTTGAATTTTGAGTTGTGTTATGTCATCTCCCTCTCACATAAATGATCTACAAGATGTTTTACTAAAAGTATTGCGGATGAGATACTTTTATGTATTGTTATTTTGAATTTACTGACTTCATTCTCTGGAAATTTCAGTTCGGGGGCTTGAATATGGATGACCCTGCATGTGTAAAGCCTTGTATCACTGTTTTGAACAAACTCAACAATAAATTTTATGTGGAGTTGAAGAATAAAGTCAAGGTTTTATAGGTAGCATATCTATTTATTATTTATATTGTTTGTTATCGTTATTCACGATAATTAATGAGTTGATATAATGATTGTTGCATTTTCATGACTAATTAGTGTTGCTCTACAGTGAATTTTAACATCTAAACTATTTTTTTTGCATGCAGATGATTGAGTACATATGTTTTTTCACATTCTATTTAAAAAATAGGACCAATTAATAACATCATTAACTTTGTCAATTAATTATAGCTTTTTTAAATGAATAAATAGAGATTTTTTTCTAAAAATTCTTAAATAGTAATATGGTGGTGACTTGAGTAAAAAGTTTAACACTTCTAACATTAGTCCCCTAAGTGGATTTTAATGAATAAGTAATTAATATGTATTTTTTATTTAATTATTTAGTATTAATACAAAAGCGTGTTACACATACTAAACACATTTTCTACATTAATAATAATTCATTATCTATATTTTTATTATGAAAAAAATTATATTTATATAGTATTACTAAACCCTGAAAAGTAAAAATAAAAAAAAGTTGAAAGACATTAATGTATTAGTGTTAGGTGGTAAAAGAAGAACACGGTCTGAAAAACACTATTTTGGTTTAACATTTTTATTATTTATTACTTACTTTTTTTATATATGCACCTTATAGAAGTAATGAGAGTTTTCAAACCGTCGGGAATAGCGGAGATTTCCAAACCGTCTGAAATAGCGGGAGTTTTAAAACCTACAGGAATAACGGGAGTTTCAAAACCGTCGAAAATAGCGGGGATTTTAGAACCGTTAAAAATAACGACATTGGATCTTTCAAAGAAAAAACAAATCGTGGGTAACACATTTAACGGGAGTTAAAACCGTCGATAACACCAAATATAATCCCGTTAAAAATATTTTTTTTTGTGATATCATTCTAATGAAATCATATTCAATTGGAAGCGAGCTATTCAATTAGTATCATTGGGTGGTTCACACTGCTGCAAGCTCTTCAATAATTGCACTTCACCTAATTCTTTTTTATATAATCTTTCTTAATTTTTATTCCCTCACTTCTTATTATGATATATATTAAAAAAATTATTGGTCATTTTTATAAGACATTTTATAATTTTTATATAATTCTATACTTGTTTTCCTTGTTTACTTGTGTGAAGCATTAATTGATATATAAAATTTAGGAAGAAACAAGAAATGGAGCTACCTGCAACCATGTCTTTCTATCCACCACTTTGAAATCATTTATGATAAACAAAAGAGTTCCAGATATCACTTCTATCTGCATAAATAACTATACCGATCCGTTCTTGGGCGTTGACCAAGGTCAACACTTTGTAGGACCCATCAGGGGCGCAATGAGGTGAGAAGGGGGGTCGACCCGGCCTCGGTCGTTGACCAGGCCCCGGTGTTGACCGGCCTCGGGCGTTGATTGGGTTCAGACCAAGAAGTGCTTACCGCTAGGTGGTGCCACCCCCGATACCCATGGGTGGGAGTGGCCGTGAAGGGGGCGACACAGTAGGAGGTGGCACGGTAGGGGCGTGGAGGCGTCGGGCCTCGGTACCCCAAAAGAGTAATAATAGAAGAGAAAGGTGGTTTCCAAGCCACACCCCCAGTACCAGCAGGGAGAGACCCAACTCGCGGAGTATCTGTGCATGAGGCGTGGGAACGCGACAATATGCGCCACCATTAGAGAACCACTGGGACAGATACGACCCGTGAGAGGGCCACGTCCCAGGGGGTACTCTGCATGCATGGTACGAGAGGAGGGCAGAAATACTCCCAGGGCGAGTGACTAGGAGCTGGGGCGCATGAGTTAGCACCCAGGTAGTCACCCCCCATGCCAGATGCACTTCGAGAAGGGAGACTTATACGCTGGGATTTCCCTAAGTTGGGTTACAACGTCGTAAGGCCTCCCACACAGAGTTACGCTTAAGTCAAAAGGAGACACGTGGCAGAAGTACTGAAAAGGTATAAAAGCTCTTGTTGTCAGTAGGTTAAGGTACTTTTTACACGTTTCAGTCATTTGGACGTTTTACAGGTTTTTGAGTCATTTTCCGCTTACACACTGTACGCACGAGTGACTTGAGAATGAGAGAGAATACAATTAGAATTCAGTTACGCACCTTCTGAACACGGTGTCTGCGGTGTTTTGATACGGAGGTGCACGGTGTTTTCTGCCAGTACTGACTTGAGCGTTGGAGTACAAACGGCCGCGAGGGTGCCCTTTGTTCTCTCTGTTTCAGGTATTCACGGTGGCGAATGGTGAAGATTGGAACGAAGACGAAGGAGTCCTTGATACGCAGCTCGTAGCTACACACGAAGAACAATCTGATCAACCGGCAGGAACAATAACCACACCTATCAATATTTTAAATTTTTTACGTTTACTAAATCAATTTATACGATAGTTATTGGATGTTGGTTATTGAGCCTGTGAGTTGGATTAATTTTCTAGAGTTAATCTAAATTTTTCTGGGAGTGATCCAGAACAAATGTATGTTAAGACCTGTAGGTTGAAAAAATTCTATAGAAGAAAGGAATGAATGGATACAGCATGGCCAGTCATTAAAACTGCACAGTTAAGAGTAGTAGATGGGAAGTTTCAAAGTTGAAAACTTGAAGATTAATTTGATGCTTGGACTAAGGTATAGAAGAATTAGGAGAGGGTAGAAATAAAATGTACTCATCTTCAGTGTAAGCTGTAATTTTGACTGAAATTGCATTAAGTGTGCTTGTGCTCTATTTCCAATCTTCTCAACTTTACCATTACTTTAAAACAAGTGAAGTGCTCTGCAATGCAGCCATTGACTTGTTGTGGATTATTAAGATTTGACAAAGAATGATAAAAAATGGAAGATTTTGTAGGTTCAAAAATAATTATTCAGGTTTGAAGACTGTTTTTCAACTCTACGTTTATATTTTTTTTTTTCGTGTCTATATTCTACTGGAGTATTATTCGGGACTAACTAATGACTGTTTTTAGATTCGAAGTCATGCTTAGAAATACTTGAGAATTCAAAAGAATGGGATTGTGGCACACTTGCCTCTCCCCGTCCTAAGTGCAAAGTTGCTCATAACCCACAAAAAGCATCAAAAAAATGGTTTGTTTCCATTTGAGAGTGGTATTCTCTACTTTTAAAGGCACAACATTTAATGCATCCTCCTAACATGTTACTTTCCTTTTGGTTTTGATGCCTCTACCAGCTTCCATTGGTTATGCTTCTTCACCAAATATGCTTGCACACGGGTTTGTCGCATGGGATGAAACCTCTTTGCTAATGAATACCAAAGCAAGGGAAACAAGCTCCAGTTCTTCATGGTAATTTTCTCATGTACTGATTTTTTATTTGCATTCATTTTCATATTGAATTTAGCATATTTCTTTCTTCATATACCAAAATGTTTTATTTTCTTTCTTCTAGAAGGATGCATATAGGTAGTTATGTTATGTTTGCAAGTCCTATATCCATGTTCTTGGTGTGTTGAATCAGACATATCGGTGGGATGAGAATATGCTTATTGATTAAAATTTAACAAACAGATAGAAATTCTTTGAATAAATTTTAATCAAATAAAGTGACATGGTTTAAAGAGAGTGCAAGGAGAGCATTTCTCTTGTTTTTATTTTTTCCTTATTTCCGGAGCTGAATTTCTTGCTTCCTTTTCCGAAGAGTTTAAGATAATATATTATTAACCAAAGATCAATCAATTATAAATGATTTTAGATATAACTTATTGTTGGAGATCACACATCGACTAGAGATTAGGACATTTACTTGTATATAAGTGGGTGCAAACCTCAATCTCATGAACCGGTTTTATGGGGTTGAGTTAGGCTTAAAGTCCACTTCGTAATATGGTATCAGAGCCATTTCAATCCTATCCTAGCGAGTGTTTGTTGGGCCTAACGGGCCACCCGCTATCGGGTCATTATCGGACCACCCATAATATGTTATCCCACGCACAAGCTGTCACTCTTGGCGTGAGGGGGGTGTGAGGACATTTACTTGTATATAAGTGGGTGCAAACCTCAACCTCATGAGCCGGTTTTATGGGGTTGAGTTAGGCTTAAAGTCCACTTCGTAATACTTATCAAAATAATTGTTATACTATATGAAAATCTATGATAGGATAAAAAAAGCATTTTAGCTAACTTCTTATTTTATTGATTTTTAATAGAGGTTTTTTAAAATATTGAACCAACATTAAAGATTATCTAGAAGTAGGATTTGACTAGAGAGAGCTGGATGAAGTTGCAGAGTATACGAAACCATTTCATTATCAATAGCTATAATCTACATTTGCTGCAGAGAGCGTCACATGCACTATATTTTTTGCATTAGGCCTCTTAGGCACTCAAAAACTTTTATTAAATGAAGTTTTGAGTTTTATTTTATTAATAACAAATTTATATTTTAAAGAATTAATTCTAAGTTGTGTAAGAATCATTTTTCAAAAAGAATAATTATTGATCATCTATTGGAAGAAATATATAATTTCATATTTAATAGTTGTTCCCGCCGGTTGACCTAATGTCTTCATGCGTTTCTATTGGCTTCGCTTCCAAGAACCCTTCGCTCCCACGTTCCCTTCCTCCGATTGAATCACCTGAAAAAAAAGAAACAAAAGGCGCCCTCGCGGTCGTTTGCACTCCGACGGTCAAGTCAATCTATGGACAATGAACACCAAACTCAAACTCTAGGATCACTGTGTTTTCTCTCTCACTCTATTTCTCTCTCAGAAATGCGTAACTTGCACTAATGAAAGCGTAGAGTGTTATGTGGAAATGTCAAAACGTACCTTGGTTATGTCTATTGTCAACCTTATATAGTTTTAGTGTCATTGCCCTTCTGTTTAGTTGTGACTTAAACATCATGTAGGCGCGTCTTAGCGACACCAACACCCAGACTTAGGGCCATCTGGTGTGTAAGACTGCCCTGCCAAAGTGCAACTGGCACTGGATGACTGATTGGATGCCAACTCATGCACTCAATTTCTCAGTCATCCGCCCTGGGAGTTCCGTGCCTTACTCACGTGTCATGTATGCAGATCACCCTTTGGGACGTGACTCTCCTGGGTCGTCTATGTCCTAGTGGCTCTTTAGTGGTGCGTACTATCGCGTCCCTACACCCCATGCATGGATCCCTTGTGATATGGGCCTCTCCCTACTGGGGGTGTGGCTTGAAAAACCACATTTCTTTGTCTATCTTTACTGTTGAGGTGCCGAGGCCCGAGGACTCCACGCCCTGCCTTGGTGCCGCCCCCTCCTCGGCCACCCTTACTCGTGAGCCTATGGAGACTCCTTCCTGTCCTGCTATGTTTCTCAGGGGTTCCACCTTTGGGGTCCCATCATGTTAAACATAACATAAGGGGTTTATTGATAGACGATCCCTCAGTAAAAAGCACTTTAAACTCAGACATTATTGTAAACAAACTTGATTAAAATACAAGTCCTAGCTCTTGATACCAATTGTTGGGTTCAATAATGACAAAGTTCAAGAGGGGGGGGGGGGTGTGAATTGAGCTTTTAAAACTTTCTCGCAGATTCAGATTTTATCACAGTACATAGAAAATAAATCGATTTATTTAGCAATAAACATATTTATTTTTACACTATTTATGTATACAAATCATTTATATCACTAAAGAAATTCTTGATGTTAAGCAGATTAATTCTCAAGCTACACCCACATTGTTTTTAGATAGGAAACTATGAAAAACAAAATCAGTGAACTTCAACTTCTAAAGCAAGTGATAAATGTTCAATTACTAGCTTGGCAATTAATTGGGTAACCTTCCACAATCAAACAGTTCCAAATGTATTCAGTAATTCATATACCTTTTTAAAAGAACCAAATAGATTTTCCAGAAATCAATAACAGAACGAACAAGCTCAGTTAGAACAAATTTATTTTTAATTGAACAAATTCAATTTCTGACAGATTAACAGATAAAGCAATAAAATAGTGCAGGGATGAAGAGAGATTGAACACACAACGATTATACTGGTTCACTCAAATAAGCTACATCTAGTCTCACCTAGTCCAAGGTGAAATCCACTAAACAAATGAATCAAAAACACTTACACAACCACTGTTCTTGAACACTAGCTGAAAAACACTATTGCAGCACACACACTCTTCAAGAAACACTATCAAGAAGAGTTCACAACCACAGTTTACAAGAAATTGAAGTATGAAACGAATACACCTGATAGAGAATGCAGAAATCTGCCTTAGACTAGTAGAACAGATTGCTCACACAGTGATAGCACCTCTAACCAAGCCTTAGAACCAACCAAGAAAAGACACACTTTGTAATTTGGAAAATCTTTCAAGAACACATGCTAATCCTTTGAAAACCCTTAGTTCTCTGTTGTAAATCTTGTTTTCACAATTGTATTATCAACTCTCAAACGCAGGAACAAACTCTCGTTTATAGAAAAACATCTTATAACAGATTTGCAAAAAACAGTTAAAGTTGTTATAAAAAGAATAGATTGAAAATAAAATGAACTGATTTATTTTCAAAAGCTGTTAGAGAATTAGTTATATGCAGAAGACTTAGTCAAACTCCCTGGTGCAAGGATAAACCGTGAAAAGCCTTTTAATGTAAACATGGCACCAAACTAAAATGAATCTATTCATTTACAGATGAACATATTCATTTTCAAAAAGATAACAAAAACTTCTTAACAAGTGAAACACAGTCGTTTTGATGGAATGAAGAATTTAGTTAAAATACTTGATGCAAAAAACATGATTTTGAAAAACACTTAATCAAGGCATCAGCTTAAGAAAAGAATCTATTCATTTAGAAAAGAACAGATTCATTTTTTATGCAGTAAGGATATTTTTGCAAAACATGTGAAAAACAGTTTCAGAAAACTTGTGCTTGCTCTTATCACATGGTCAGGGGTTAAGAGGTGAGTTACCTAGCAAAATGTCTACTCTAAATAACGTATAAACTATACCTAAGACATTCTTAAAGCAAATGTAAATACTAAGGAAATTTACACAAATGGCTTCATCAAACACATGTCTTGAAGGGGCAACAACCATCTTCAACAACTGGGACCCCAGCAACATTAGGAGAAGATCAAGGGCATGGGATGCCTGTACATGGGGAGATCCATACGATCTCAGGTGGATTCTTAGGAGGAGGGTATACTGCCTCTCAGCGCAAGAGGTACACACGTTCGGTGATGTCGGTAGGAGCACAAGTGGTGGATGACGTGCTCGACGTTGACCTTGGTTTCACAAAGGCAGACCTTCGTGACGTCATTCCACATGATAATGACCCTGTGGTGATTTCGGTGGTGACCGCATGGAGGAAGGTGCACAGGGTGTTAGTGGACCAGAGCAGTGCAGCGGATGTAATGTTCTGGTCCACCTTCAACAAGTTGCAGTTGTCTCCTGACCAGCTCAGATCTTACACAGGGTGTTTGTAGGGGTTTGTTGGAGATCAGGTGGAAGTGCGGGGGTATTTGGAGATGAGGACCACCTTTACAGATGGCTCTGCCTCCCGCATAGAGAATATAAGGTACTTAGTGGTTAATGCACACTCGTCCTATAATGTCTTGTTCGAAGACCAGCTCTGAACAGGTTAAGGGCGATGGCGTCGATACACCACATGAAGATGAAGTTGCTAGACCTGAGTGGGAAGGTGATAGTGATCAAGTCCGACCAATAGGAGGCTAAGAGATGCTACGAGAATAGTCTCAAAGCCAAGAGGGGGTGTTCATGGTGGTGGAGCGCCCTCCTATTAAAGATGATTGCGCAGGAGTTGCTCGTGCGGAAAGCGCTCGGGAGAGGCGACCCGTTTAAACTAGGTAAGTCATTGGACCAAGCGGAGCAAGACCAGGTGGCTGGGGTGATAGCGCGTCATCTAGACACTTTCACATGGTCCGCCTCAGACACGCTAGGAATAGACCCGGACTTCTTGTGCCATGCCAGAGAAGAAGGAAGCTCAATGAAGAGAGGCGTCTGGTCGTCCAGGAAGAGACGAAGAAGTTGTTGGACGCTGGCCATGTCAAGAAAATTCAATACCCTGAGTGGTTGGCGAACGTGGTCTTAGTAAAGAAGGCCAATGGGAAGTGGAGGATGTGCGTAGACTTCATTGACCTGAACAAGGCGTGCCCTAAGGACTCATACCCCCTACCTAGTATTGACACCATGGTGGACAACGCCTCGGGTTGTAGGATGCTCAGTTTCCTGGACGCGTTCTCAGGGTATAATCAAATCAAGATGCATCCCAAAGACGAGTGTAAAACAACGTTTATGACCGAGACGTCCTGTTATTGTTATACAGTGATGCCGTTTGGTCTGAAGAATGCAGGAGCCACCTACCAGAGGCTGATGGATAGGGTTCTTGCACCCATGTTAGGAAGAAACGTCCACGCCTATGTAGATGACATGGTGGTGACCTCGCAGGAGAGGGGCCAATACGTAGCTGATCTGGAAGAGCTATTTGCTACAATAACGAAGTACCGCTTGAAGTTAAACCCCAAAAAGTGTGTGTTCGGGGTCGAGGCGGGGAAGTTTTTGGGTTTCCTGCTCACCGAGCGTGGGATAGAGGCAAACACAGAAAAGTGTGCGACGATTCTTGCCATGAGGAGCCCTGCCTCGGTAAAGGAGGTGTAGCAGCTAACGGGGGGGATGGCTGCCCTGTCCAAATTTGTATGCTCTGGAGGGAACAAGGGCCACCCTTATTTCCAATGTTTGAGGAGAAACAGCCGGTTCGTGTGGACCGCAGAGCGTGAGGAGGCCTTCCTCAAGTTAAAGGAGTATTTGGCCGATCCTCCCATGTTGTGCAAGCCACAGCTGGGCGTGCCGCTCCGGTTGTATTTTTCCGTGACGAAGCGGGTGATCAGCTCAGTCCTCGTTCAGGAATAGGACCAGACGCAAAGACCAGTTTACTTTGTGAGCAAGGTACTGGAAGGGCCAGAGATGAGGTATCAGGCCCTAGAGAAGGCAACCCTGGTTGTGGTGTTCTCGGCCAGGAGGCTTCGTCAATACTTTCAGAGCTTTACGGTAGTGGTAATGACGGACTTACCTATCCAGAAGGTGCTGCAGAAGCCAGATGTGACGCGGAGAATGGTGCATTGGGCGGTGGAGCTCTCGGAGTTCGACGTTCAGTATGAGCCCCGACGCCCCATCAAAGGTCAGGTGTACGCAGATTTTGTTGTAGAGCTCTCCCAGGAGGCACACAGCCAGAAGAGGAGGTCAGCTTTAGATGGATGCTCCTGGTAGATGGGTCCTCCAATCAGCAGGGGAGTGGAGCCGGTGTAATCTTGGAAGGGCCGAACGGGCTGTTGATCGAGCAGGCCCTGAGGTTTGCTTTCAAGGCAAGCAACAACCAGGCAGAATATGAATCCCTCATAGCTGGAATGCTCTTAGCCAAGGAGATGGGAGCACACAGTCTGCTGGTAAAGAGCGATTCCCAGCTAGTTACGGGTCAGGTCACCGGGGAGTACCAGGCCTAGGACCCACAGATGGCCGCGTACCTGGGGTACGTCCAAGTCTTGAGGAAGGCGTTCGCGGTGTTTGAGCTGGTGCACGTCCCAAGGGAGCAGAATGCCCGTGCTGACCTACTCGCCAAGTTGGCCAGTTCGGGCAAGGGGGGAAGGCAGAGGACGGTGATACAGGAAACCCTCTAAACACCAAGGACGTTTGTCGTTGATAACATGGTGGGCGTCCATCAGATCAACATGGATAGGTGAAAGGCAAGGAGTCACCGGTCATTGACTCAGGAAACGCTGAGGACACCCAGTGTAAGTGCTTATCCGATCTCGGTGGGAGAGGGGGATCCTATGCAGGTATGTGTCGTTGAAGAAGGGGACACATGGATGACGCCCTATAGGCGCTACCTGGCTGATGGGATACTCCCATTAGAGCCCGAGGAGGGCAAGAAGATAAAAAGAAATTCTGCCAAGTACACCCTTCTGGATGGGGAGCTGTTCAGGCACGGTTTCACTCACCCAATCCTGGTGTGTGTGAGTGGATAGCAGTGTACACGTATAATGGCAGATCTCCATGAGGGGATTTGCAGTAGCCATGTGGGAGAACGCTCTTTGGCGTCGAAGGTGGTCCGTGCGGGGTATTATTGGCCTACAATAAGAGAAGATTGCATAAGGCACGCCCAGCGGTGTAAGCAGTGTCAACAGCACGCTGATTGGCATAAGGCGCCTCCAAAAGAGCTGAGGTCGATTTACAGCCCGTGGCCTTTTCACATGTGGGGAATCGACATTTTAAGGCCCTTCCCTTTAGCGATAAGGAAGATGAAGTATCTGGTAGTGGCCATCGAATACTTCACGAAGTGGATCGAGGCTGAGCCGATAGCATAGATTACAGCCCACAAGGTATAGCACTTCGTGTGGAAGAATAGAGTATGTCGCTTTGGCGTGCCGAGGCGCCTTCCCTCTGACAACGGTACACAGTTCGCAAGCCAGCAGCTGGGCAAGCTGTGTACAAAAGTCGGGATATAGCAGGTGATGGATTTCCTATGAGCTCTTCTTGGATGTTTGTGAAAGATGGTGCGGAAGCTTAATGGAAGAGATGAACAAGGTCCTCCTAGGAGGTGTGGTGACCTTGAAGGTGCATGAAGAGTGTGGAAATGGGGAGGTTCGGCCAGCCCCTTTGAAGGTGGTGAA
>Ga0123342_1008728_pt1 | contig 12566 bp, 7 predicted proteins | sample Turbeawhitnodule_FD_89960 | JGI IMG/M metagenome (GOLD analysis project Ga0123342, IMG submission 89960) | Root nodule microbial communities of legume samples collected from Mexico - Turtle bean Mexico white nodule | ecosystem: Host-associated > Plants > Roots > Nodule | place: Mexico: Nepantla...
ATAAAAAATGTAAAAAGGTATAAATTCATAAATTAGGAATTATTTTATATGTAAATTAGCAATAAATCCTCATAAGTGCCTATATTTTAATATGAAATATTACTGAAATTAGACACTTATCAGTGATCCATTCTGAGGTGCCAAATGTTGCTCTAGTTTGCAGTGCAACTTATAATTCTGCTGTCAGTTTTATTGAAAACGTATAGTCCAGCTACAAGATCAACTGTACCAATCTTGTCTTTGGTTATGGAATTATGTATCAGACACTTAGTGGAAGAAAAAATAAGTTCACATTTAAGGGATGTAGTCAATTGAAAAATGAATATTAAATTGAAAGAGAAATCTGGTACAAACAAAACATTTTCAAGAATAAAATTTTTATTAAAGAAAATTGTGCCAGAACATGAAGCAATAACATAATTTCCATTGGGAAGCTTAATGGTAATGGGTTTGATATGTTTATATGATGTAAAGGTTGACAAAGAAAAACAAACGTGATTAGTGGCACAAAAATCTAGAATCCAAGTATATTCATTCAAATTGGAATTTTTGAGTTTTTTGATATTACTTGTGACGGCCAAATTCTGATATTGATGATCAGCAGATAGAGAACCAACCTGGTTGACTTGAACTTGATTGTTGGAATTGTTGACATTTTTTCAGAAGGTCCGAAAGAATTTGGTATTGATGATGTGTGATGCGGAAATCTCCTCTGCTATTCTTCTTGTTTTGATCTTGATTACCAGAATTTTCTTCTTGAATGGTAGTGGAGATGTTGTTGGATTGAAAAGACTTACCATACTGAGATCTATACCTGGGAGGGTACCCATATTTCTTGTAGCAAACATCAATAGTATGACCAATTTTGTTGCAATAAGTACAAACCTTTTTATTACTACCAAAATTTGAGCCTCTATTATCTTGATTAGGAAAGCCATTTTTCTTAAAACAAACACTCTCACTGTGGCCCAACTTTCCACAAAAAGAACAGGTAATGGTACTGGTGTGGTTAATAGAGGTAACACGAGTGACAAGGGTAACATTTTTTACATTAGCTACAAGAACACTATTATTAAACTGGCGCTCTTGTTGGACAACAAGAGAAAAGATTTTGGTAATAGCAGGGACAGGTTCCATAAGGAGAATATGTGCTTTTATATTATTGTATTGGTCATTAAGGCCACGTAAAAATTGCATTGCCTGATCCTCTCTTTTTCTTTGGACAGTAACATAAGGCACACATTACAAGAACATACAGGATTAGGCCTAAAATTATCTAATTCATCCTAGATAATCCTCAGTTTAGTAAAGTAATTGGTAACATAAAGGTCACCTTGATTGAGTGAAGAAGCTTCCATTCGCCTTGTGAGAAGTAGGCTTTAAGGTCATTCCATATGTCTAGTGCCTTATCCATCCATATAAATCTCTGACGTATATTAACAGAGACCGAGTGTACAAGCCAAGATGCCACCATGTTGTTGCATCTTATCCAGGATGAGAAAGAAGAATCGGTCTCTGCAGGTAGGGGAGCAACACCATTGACGAATTCGACTTTATTCTTTGCGCTTAATGTCGTGAGAACCGAGCGACTCCAAGAGTGATAATTTGTGAACGAGAAATTTGTGAGCGACTCCAAGAACGAGAGACACAAGGGGTGTGACAGGATTTTCACTGGGATGCAGGTACAAGAAATTGTGAACAAAATTCTCACCTTGAACAAATTCTTGTTTTGACTAGGGTTAGGGCTTTCGCTCCGATCATTGTTCTCGTCAGCCATTTGTGTGCGAAAACATGAACTGTAAAGAACCACTCAATTGTTATAAAGAACAAAAAGAATGAAAAACACAAAAAAAATATACGAAACGTAAAAGAGGAAAAGAGAAGAAGAAAGAATCTTGGGAGGACGAAATCAAAGTGCACGCAGCAGAGCTGTTATCAATGAAGAGCTCTGATACCATATCTGAGAAAAATCAAATGAGTATTTTGATGTAATTGTAACATCTACAAAGAGTGAAGAGAAAGAGGACTTTGAGATATGAAGAATAGGGAAGAGAAATGAAGCACTGCGTGAAAGAATAGAAGAAAGGAATAGCTTCATTAAATTTAAAAAAGTGTTACAGAAAAAAACCTAAAAAGCGTTTATATACCTGTGGTGTGAATAAAAAGAATGGCAGATACAGAAAAGCAGAAAAGGGAAAACCCAACAAGCTTAGAAGCCCAAAAGAAAAAGCTTAGGAAAAAAAACTTCTAATATTTTATTGGGGTGCGCCATGAGAGAAATAAAAAAAAATGGATAAAGTTTTAAGGTTTATTTATTTTTAACTAAAGGAAAAAAAAATAATTGCACAATTACTATTGGGTGCGGCGAGGACGGTGCATGAAGAAGCAACCCTTTCTTTTCTCACCCACCCAATAATATATTGTTTTTAACCCACATATCTTGTCATAATATTTTTATAATACATAAATTAAAACATAGTTTAAAATTGAACTATTTTTATTGTATAATTTTAAACAAATCTATATAAATTAAATATAGTTTAAAATTGAATGATTTAAAATAAATTTAAATTTTCACTATTAAAAAATAATTAAATATAAATAATTTTTTTTAAAAAAATTAGTTAGTATATAGATTAAATTAGATATATTTTAGAGATTAAAAAAATTATTAGTATCTAAATTAATTTCTATTAGTGATAAATATTTTCTAAATTAGTATCTAATTAGTTATCAAAGTTTTAACTACTAAGTATTTAGATTTTAAAGTTGGTAGCTAAAAATTTGTCAGATATTAATTTAGAAACTATTTATAATAATAAAGACTAATTTATATACCAATATATTTTTAAATTAATATATAATTTAATTAATTATAACAACTAATTATTTTTTTCTTTAAAATTAATTTATATTTAATAATTTTATAATTATTCTAAATCTTGTACCGTAATATATTGTTATTTTAATGTACATAATAATATGGAATATGATTATTCCATATTACGTAATTTAAAATAATAGTATAATGATATAATCTGTAATATATTTAGTTCCAAATTCAGGGTATAGTTTCGAGTTGAATTGAAGTTGTTACCATATAGTCATATTGATAATTTTTTATATGATGAGGGTAAGAAAAGAAATTATGAGGTGCCGAAAGAAAAATCTTTGGATTTGTTCTTTGATACTCTAGCCCATTATTCATTTTCATTTTGGTTTTTGTTTCCACTGTCTCATTTTTTACAATCTGCATTATATTACAGAAGTAAAATGATAGAAATATCTTCATAAGTTTTTTAAATCTCTAAAATATATCTAGAATGTTAAAATAGTCCTCTTTAGAATAAAGTTTCCAAAATGATAAAAGCAAAATACTCACAAATGTTTTCAAAGTGCTTATTCAAGAAGGTTTTTTCAGACACAACCTCTAATATGCACCTTGTCAAATCTCAATTAACCTTCATACTCCTCCGTTTCAAATCAAAATTCCAGAAATAATTTGAGAATTTTAAAAAATTATATACTTCAGGTCTCAAATGAACCAGTGCATGATACATTTGAAAAACAAGCTTCATTTTTTATTTTTTAAGATACATTTGAAAATGATCTTTCTGTAGGAACTAATTGAAGAAAATAAGAGAAGACAAAAGGTTGTAACAACTGATTGAACGTAATTGTACAAAATTACAAAACTGATCTAATTCATTTTGATTTACTCAATCATATATATAATAAAATTACAATTACTGAAAGCTATAAAGTAGTAATACTAATAGTCTTGTAAATTGAGTTTAAATGGAGTTTAAATTTCATGTTAACTTTTTGCTTAAATTTAATTTCAAAACATCATTTATTTTATACATGTTTTTCAAACTATACTCATTTACTGTTTATTTTCTACTTATGCACTATAGTAACCATTTCCTCTGCGGAAAAAAACTCCTTCCTTCATGAGACTATTCTAGTTTTGGTGCTAGAAGTGTTTAATTAACTTACACTATTCGTGAATAGAAAATATATATTACTGTTAATTTTTAAATAAGAATACATTCTTTTCTAGATAGTTCTAGAATATACTTATTAGATTTTACATTTTTATAAAAATTATATTTAAAATTATATAAATAATATTTAAAATTAAATTTAAAAATAATAATCAGATCATTCAAATTTCAAAATAAAATTAATGGTAATTTTGAGTTTAATGTTTAAGAGAATGATCTTAGAACTACTTGTTACCATCGAGTAGTGACATATATTTGAATGTATTAATTAAAGCATGTATTAATACTAATTAAAATCATATAAAAATCAGATAATATAAATTAAGACAAATGTATATTCCTTATTATCAAAATATTTATTAAATTCAAATTTTTATTTGAATGTTGGATTTTTTTTTAAATATCTTCCTGATCCAAGAATCGAATTGTAATATATATATATATATATATATATATATATATATATATATATATGAGATTTTTTATTATAATCGTTTTTTTTACATAAATTTTTTTCGATTCTATCTTTATTTAATATATTTAATTTTATTAATGTAATGAATTATTTTGTCATTTCATATGAATTACTTAAAAAATAAAATTATTTTTTAATTTTTTAAATTAATACAGTTTTTATGACTCTACACTTTTTTTTTGGTTTCTTATTTTAAGACAACAAAAAGAACATATTCTCACACATTTTTGCACCAAATCTCACATATAAAATAAAATAACCTTCTCACTTACTTTTCAATTTTGATTCATTTAAATTTTTATATATATATATATATATATATATATATATTTTATCAACAATAAAAAATAAATAAATGAAAATCACGTGTGCAACGTAAAAATTGAATAAAAAAGAAAAATATGGATACACAAACCTTTGTTTCGACTAGTAATAATAATAAAAAAATCTAACTACAGACAAATTTAATTATTCAACCCATACATAATCTGAGTACTCTTATAAAAAAGAATGTATATATGTGTCTCAAATATTGGTAGTCTAACTAGTGTTGAGGAGTAGGTGATTATAGTTTAACTGGTATTAGTGCTTTACCGGATCCTAGTACTCTTCCATCTGCTCTGCTGCAAAAAGAAAGGACTACAATTATGTATGCTATATAAAAGAAAATTGTAGAAAATTTATATGTGCTCAAGGTTATACTATATTCAATTGTAGAAAATTATGACTTTTTTAAGTCCATTACTACCTTCTTAGGACATGTGCCAAATTGCTCAATATTAATTGCCTACCTAAAACTGTAATTATTGTCTGACAAACAATGTTTTTTTTTCCTGTACGAAGATTAGAACATAGTTTATATTAATTTTTTTATTTTTTATCAATAAAAAATAAAATTAAAAATTATATAAGTGATGTTTCGTTAAAATGTTATAATCTCAATCGATGAATTATGTCCAAATAAAAGATATTTATCTTTTTTTAATGAAAAAAACAAATAAATGATAGAGATATTTAAAAAATATTTCAATTCTTATATAAAATCATTCAAAATATCTAGTTCTTAACATTATAAATAACACTCATCAAAGATGCCTATTACAGCTTCAATAGATATTTGTAATGTCATAATTATTTCTTATGGTAATCCAAGTATAGTTAATAGTGAGAAATCAAACAATGGGAATGTGATATAATTTAAGTAGTCATTTATATTTAAACATGTGAATAATTTTTTTTTTTTTAATTTATGAGACAGTACAAAAAAATTATTTAAATATAAATTAATTTTAAAAATAAAAAAATAATTAGTTGTTATATTAACTAAATTATATACTATTTTATAGATTTAAAAAATTATTAATATTTAAATTATTTTTCATTATTGATAAATAGTTTCTAAGTTGATATCTAATTAACCGTTAAGATTTTAAGTATCAATTTTAAAATATAAATAATTGATAGTTAAAATCTTGATAGTTAATTAGATAGTATAAAATTATTTATCAATAATAAAAACTATTTTAAATTTTAATAATTTTTTAATTTTTAAAATAATACCTAATTTATTTAATATAATAATTAATTATTTTTTATCTTTAAAAATATTTATCTTTAATGATCTTATAGTGATGTGATTATCTTAAAGATAAATTAGGGTTAAGTTTAGTTTTAAAAGTTTATTACGATATAACAGTTGAGATTTACTTACTACCACTAAAAATAATTCAATATAAAATTTTTAAGAAAAAGTTCAGTTATTTTATGAAAGTTTAATTTAGTTTAATATTAATTTAATTTAATTTAATTTAGGCTTTTTTTTTTACTTCTACCTAATTGAATTGACATGTGCATAGTTAGTTTTTTATAAATAAAATAAAATGAAGCACTTCAAGAGTGTCTAAACCCTTATACGAATAATTCCAACACAAGCTTCTTATCACCAACGAGTTGGGGCTCCAATAGATATTACAACATATTAGCCACGTTAACATACCATAACAAGATTCAAGAGCACATTAATATACAATTACATCAACCCTCCAAATGAACATATTCTCAAAACAAGACACAAAAGTCCAACAACTAAACTCAGTCTTTGCCAGCAAACAGAGGTAAACCAAACATCTAAGTGCCAAACTCATTAAACCGACCTTGTGATGAGGATATAGAAGCCAAAAAAACCTGCACAAAACACATCACGTCTTCCAAATCTAGACAAATCGTTAAACAAGAATCACCAAACATCAGTCTCTCAAATATCTCATATAACATAAAGGTTCCAAACACCCTGCCAATCCGAGTAGGATAAATTAACTAATCTTTCCTTTACTGTAACCTAAGACCAAAATCATCATACCGACCATGCCAGGAAGAATTAAAAGCCAAGAAAACCTGCATAAAACACACCACAACTTCCAAACCTGGACAAAACGTTAAATATAAATCACCAAACATCAATCTCTCAAATATTTCATACAACAAAGGGGTTCCAAACACCAATCCGAGTAAGAGAAATCAACCAATCTTTCCTTTATCGTAATCCAAGACCAAGTCTTCCTTTGTACCATAGTAAAAACCTCAACTAAATCAACACACCCTTTCTTAAAAACCACCTTATTCCTATGATTCCAAATTTCACCTATAATACCTACCCAAATCCCCCCTAGCACCTAGCAATAACATGTTTCAAACCTATAGGTTTAAAAATCTTAAAGTGCATTTATGCATCACAATGTAATACCGAAGAAATCCCCAGCCACTCGAGACACAATCCCCAAATTCTCCTAGAGACCCTACAAAAAAAAGATGACTTACCGTCTCTTCTTCTACACCACATAAGGGACAACGGTCACACACAGGGGAAATATTGCGCCTTAAAATATTGTCCTTAGTGGCAATTGCTTTAGATAACACCCTCCAAGCCATAATTTGTGCCATTATAGGCTACCTTCACAGAGAAGTTTGCAGATTCTACATCCCTCCAAAGCCATTTATCGGTTACCTTCACTCTTTCTTAATAACCTCTTGTTATCCAACACCTGTGATAGAAGTTTAGCCAGACTAGATTCCTACACAAAAAAAGCCTTTCTCCAACTCAACTTCCACAACAATCTATTATATTTCCAAATCCCAACTTGTGACAAAGTGCGACCAATATATAAGGAGATAAAAAATAGTTTAGGAAATTTTTGCATTAAAGGAACATTGTCCACCCACTTATCCTCCCAAAACCTAATTTCTTCTCCATCTCCTACTTCCCACCTACCTTTGTCATCAAAGGCATTACCCTACTCCTCTAGATTCCAAACTTTTCTTATGTCCCTCCACCACATCGACTCCCTACAATTCTGAACTTGGGACCTTAAGCCCCTCCACCCACCATACTTAGAATCTAGGATATCCTTCCATAAACTTCTCTTTTCAGACTTAAGTCTCCAAATTCATTTCCCCAAAAGAGCCAAGTCAAACTTTCTTACATCAATAACCCCTAAACCACCTTTATCTTTCAACTCACAAACCTTGTCCCACGCCACCTATGCAATTTTTCTATTCTCTGAGCCCCAATCCTACAAAAAATTATTTTATATCTTTTTCACTTCCTTCACCATAGTAGCCGACATACAAAAGAAGATTTAAAATAGCAGCAAAGACGTAAGCACAAATTTGATAAGACATATTCTGCCAGCCATAGAGAAGAATTTCCCTTTCCAAGAGCTCAACCTACTCCGTAACTTATTGAGCATCCCTTCTCAAAAAATACATATCTTATGATTCCGTCATATTGTCACCGCCAAATAATTAAAAGGTGCCTGGATAATATCACAGTTAAGAATAAAAGCATAAACCATCGTCTGATTGATCTTCACACCCACTCCACCAACCTTGCTCTTGGAATAGTTAACTTTAAGACCAGAGGCAAGTTCAAAACACTTCAGAATTGCTTTTAAGGTCAAAACACTTTGAGTTATGGCTTTACAAAAAATAGGGTGTGGTCCGCATATTGCAGCATACTCACATTTACTCGCCCTTCCCCGACCTCGATACTCTCTACTAACATCTTCTCTTCCGCCTGTCCAACAACCCCTACAAGCCCTCCAGCCGCAATGAGGAAGAGAAATGGTGTTAATGGGTCCCCTTGCCTTAAGCCCTTCTTTGGTTTGAACTCAGTAGTTGGATTTCCATTTACCAGCATAGATATAGAAGAAGATTCTAAGCAATTTTTTATCCATTCAATCCACTTTTCACAAAATCTCAATCTTCCCAACATGTAATAAATAAACTCCCAACTTATTGAGTCATAAGCCTTTTCATAATCCACCTTAAACACTCACATTCTTTCTATTTTCTCTTTACTTCCTCAAAGGTCTCATTAGCTACTAGCACGCTATCCAACAACCTATTCCTTCTAAGAACACAAACTGCCTGGGGTCAATGACTTTATCCAACACCCTTTTCAACCTTGAAGAAAGAATTTTAGATACAACTTTATACACACATCCCACCAAGGAAATCGGTTTAAAGTCATTCAAAAGTTGTGGATTTACAACCTGTGGGACAAGAGTAATAAAAGAAGCATTAGTACCTTTCGGCCAACTACCACCCTTTGCAAAACTTTGTATCGCACTCAAAACATCTCCTTTTATAATATTCCAACAAAATTTTATAAAGTCAAAGTTAAAACCGGGGTGACAATGCGGGTTGGCCCGCCCCTCATTTGGTCCGCCCAACGCTAGGAGTGCGGGCTCATTTCACTAGCCTGCCCCGCATAAAAAGTAACTCGCGGGCCTACGGACCAACCTGCATAAGAATTTTTTTTCAAAAATAAAATTTCATTAATTATAAAAAAACTTATTCTTAGTACTAAAAAAATAAAATTTTATCCGTGTTTCAATTCATTTAATTAAGATAAAAATATAAATTCAAATATGAGGATAGTTAGAAAGCTTGATTAAAAATAATTAAAATTTTGCTTTGCATCTATTTTTTCCTATATATGTATGTAAATGTATAAGAGTATCTTATCAAAGTTTTACTACAAAATATTTTAATGAAGATGACTAATTTTTTAACTATCTTATTGAAATCTCTTCTTTATATTATTTTTTTATTAACAAATTTTAAATATAAGACTTTACTTCAAACTAAATCCACTTCCGCTCTTAATACTAACTCTTTTACAGAATTAAAATAAAACGTTACTATTTTTAGTATATTAAATTTAATTTTTTAAAAATAAAATAAAGATCACACTAAAATAATTGGTGAATAAAGTATAATTTAAAAAAAAATATTAAATAAATATTTTTTATTTACGTGAAACAAAGAAAGTCAACAGATTAAATTAATAAATATGAGGTAGGTAGTACTCATACATTTGGAACACATTTAATTGAAAGCATATTAAGAATGCACCCAACAAGGAAAAATAAAGTAAGTTGAGGGAACATAAAGATGACTCACCAACCAACCTTGGTCTGGCTCAGAAATATTTGAAGGCCGTGCTTGATGTACCTTTAGCATTTATGGTTAGATTGTATTAGTTTGGATTTTCTACATTAGACTAATAAAATTAGATAATATTTTTCTTTTCACATGTATTAAATTATTAGTTTTAATGACATTTTTATTTATAATAAACTTTTTAGATTTTGTAAATTATTATTGAAGTACACATTCTTAGTTTGGTGATAACTTTGAATGTGTCTAGGTTATATATGTAGGAGTTTAATAACACTGGACTACGAGTTTAATTGTACTTATTGATATATTTTGAAATTTTTTTATGGATAAATTTAAATATAATTATTGATAAATAATTTTGTAAGTAATTATGTATGAATATTTTTGTTTGTAATTCATTATGGATATTATTTATGAATAAATTATAAATAATTTATTTATAGATTTAAAATTTTGTAAGTAAATTATTTTTATATTAAAAAAATTATTAAATAATAACGAAATATAAAAATAAAAAATAATTAATCGCTATATTAATTAAATTAAATATTATTTTAGAGTTTAAAAGATTATTGATATATAAAATAGTTTATATTATTAATAAAAAATTATGAAACTATTTTAAAATTAATATCTAAATTAACTACCAATGTTACTAATATCTTAGATTGTAAACTAGTCTTTAAAATCTTAGATTCTAAACTAATCTTAATAGTTAGATATCAATTTAACAGTTATTTGATAAAATTTTATTAATACGAGAAATTACTTTACATATTAATAATTGTACTTACTTATATATTTTGAAATTTTTTTATAGATAAATTTAAATATAATTATTGATAAATAATTTTTTAAGTAATTATGTATGAATATTTTTGTATGTAACTCATTATGGATATTATTTATGAATAAATTATAAATAATTTATTTATAGATTTAAAATTTTGTATGTAAATTATTTTTATATTAAAAAAATTATTAAATAATAATGAAATATAAAAATAAAAAATAATTAATCGCTATATTAATTAAATTAAATATTATTTTAGAAATTAAAAGATTATTGATATATAAAATAGTTTATATTATTAATAAAAAATTATGAAACAATTTTAAAATTAATATCTAAATTAACTACCAATGTTTAAGTTACTAATATCTTAGATTGTAAACTAGTATTTAAAATCTTAGATTCTAAACTAGTCTTAATAGTTAGATATCAATTTAAAAATTATTTGATAAAATTTTATTAATATGAGAAATTACTTTACAAATTAATAATTTTTTAAATTTATAATATAATTTTAAATTTAATTAATATATTAACTAATTATTTCGATTTTGAAAATTTATTTTTGTTTATTGATTTTCTTGTAGTGTTATGTTTATTATAGTCAATGAACATGAATATTCCTTGTCTGATGTAGTGCATCAAATGGAACACACGTAATCGCAATGGAGAAAGGGAGGTTTTGATGAACCCTAATTGCAAATGAAAAGGAGACAATATGACTTAAGCGTAAAAGAGATAAAAGCAGAAAAAAAAAATACAAAAGAAATTCTGGTTTACTTGTATATTAGAGAGTAAAATACATGGTGTATATACAAGAAAAAGACTAAGACCTAGTTGAAATAGAAAAGGAAAGTTGGACCAAACAAACGAATCTCAATAACTTAAAAGAGAAAAACTAAATATGTTAACCATGTTTGATTTATATGTAAATTTTTATCCATACCTAATTTAGAGGTGACTATGTTTTATATACAAATTTTTGCAATAAGTATTCTCTTTGTTTTGTATGTAATTAACTTCGAATATTACTTACAAATAAATTCTAAATAATTTATTTATTGATTTTGAAATTTTGTATCTAAAAGTTAGTTATATTTTGATTTATCTGTAGATTTTTATTCGTATCTAATTCATAGATAACTTTGTTTTATATACATATTTTCTGTCATAGGTAATTTCGAATTTTCTTATAATATTAAAAAAAAATTATTGCTATTTCCGGTACTAAAATTTAAAAAAATTAAGTTACAGTACATGTATTTGAGAAGCTTTAAAGGAAGATTTAGACATATATATTTGTAAAATATCAAAATTTAACATAGTTTAAATCTTGTTTTAAAGTTTAAACTTAAATTGCTCATACAGTCGGTAATTTACCAACGAAAATGTCTACAAAAGTTTTAACCATTATCAATATTAATATAATGAATAAAATAAAAATTAATAACATTATTCATATATTTAATATCATTATTATTATTAATAATATTAAATATTATAAATATTATTAAATATTATTATTATTATTAAATATATTAATATTATTAAATAATATTAATATTGTTAAATATTAATAATATTGTCAAATATTATTAATATTGTCAAATATTATTAATATTGTTAAATATTTAATATCATTATTATTATTATTATTAATATTAAATATTATAAATATTATTTATAATATTATTAAATATTTATAATATTATTAAATATTTATAATATTATTAAATATTATTAAATATTATTAATATTTTTAAATATTATTAATATTTTTAAATATTATTAATATTTTTATGTATTATAAATATTATAAATAGTGTTA
>Ga0123342_1008729_pt1 | contig 12564 bp, 14 predicted proteins | sample Turbeawhitnodule_FD_89960 | JGI IMG/M metagenome (GOLD analysis project Ga0123342, IMG submission 89960) | Root nodule microbial communities of legume samples collected from Mexico - Turtle bean Mexico white nodule | ecosystem: Host-associated > Plants > Roots > Nodule | place: Mexico: Nepantla...
AGGAGTCTCTGCATCATTAGACATATTTTCGAAAACTGCATTAGCAAAAGATTCTGCTCCCACATCACGAATCATGTCTTCTAATCTATCATCCATTGAGAAATGAACTTCCTCCGAAGCTCCGCGCACACTTGGCAAGTCTAACAATTCACCATGCCACGTCCATATTGTATAACTTTTCAAAAATCCATCACACAAAAGATGTTCTCTAATTTCGGAAACACTCAATATCCTTCCATTCAAACAATTGACACAAGGACACCTTATTCTTAGTCCATTATGATTACTAATGGCTTTATGCTGCGCAAACTGTAAGAATTCTTCAACCCCATTTTCGTAAGCATCACTTATCCTTGGTGTATTAATCCAAATCCGATCCATAGAATTGGTAAACTAACAAAATCTAAATCAAAATTGGCAAAAGTCAAACACCCTTGGACTCAAAATCAATGTATTCAATATAATCAAATGCACTATCAAATTCATTATAAAACTAAATCAAAATTATCGAAGGTCGGACACCTCCGGACTCAGAAACAGTAAATTCAATATGTAAAAACAATATCTAATTATTAAAAACTTAATTAACATTGTCGAAGGTCGGACACCCCTGGACTCAGAATCAGTACGTTCAATATGTAAAAGCAATATCTATTCATTAAAAAATAAATCAAAATTGTCGAAGGTCGGACACCTTCGGACTCAGAATCAGAATGTTCCACACATTTAAACAATATGTAAAAACAATATCTAACAATTATTAAATAATAAAATATATATGAAATAAAATTTAAATATTATTAAAAAATAAAAAAATACTAACCTGGAAATGGAGCGAAACAAAAGTAGAAAGTTGGCGCCTTTCCCCGGGAATGTAGGAATGTTGGCACGGGGCTTACAAGGCAGCGACTAGGGTGGAAAGGCGACACCTTGTGGAGACGGCGTCAGAGGCGTGCGTGTGCGGTGACGGCGCAGGAAGAGTGCGTGTGCGGTGACGGAGGTGCGCGCGAGTAGTGGTTGTGCGTCCGCCGAGTCAGTCGCCCGCAGTGACAGGGCGAGGGCAGGCGCGCGGCGGTGGCAAGGTGCAGGGGTTTCGGCAACGTGGGGCGCAGGGGTTTCGATGACGTGGGGTGCAGGGGTTTCGCGGTGGCAAGGCGCAGAGTGCGGCGGTGGCGAGTTCGACGACGTTGACGTGACGCAGCGGTGGCGAGTTCGGTGGTGAGTACGGCGGCGACGCTCACCGGTGCGGCGGGCTAGGTGATGGCGACAACCTTGGAGGAGTGTGCAGAAGAAAGCAGAAGAGGCAAAGTAGAAGAGGCTTGAGTGGAGAAGACAAGTGAAGAATGAAAGAGAGATATGGGTGGGGCGGGATTTGAAAATTAATTGGGCACACACATACAAAGACGGTTGCTTTTGGTACCGTCTTGGTAAGTCCACCCTGCACACATACAAAGACGGTTCCTTTTGGAACCGTCGTGGTAAGTCATCTGGCACCATTTTAAAGACGGTTCTTTTTGGAACTGTCGTGGTAAGTTCCTCTTATTTACAAAATTGCCACCGTGTTTTTTATAACGATGGTTATTTCTCATCGTCTTCGTTTGTAGTCGTTAATGAAGCTTTTTGTACTAGTGTTTATTAATCTAATATGTAAAATTAAAAGAATTAATCTCAAATGAACCCTAACACGACGGTATTATATTTTGTTGACGAGAAGAGTATGTTCAATTACCTAAAGCATAGAGCATTTGTGATATCTATCATAAAGCTCAAACTTTCACTGATATTTGACTCACACAATCCCATATTATATGATTCACAAAATAGACCATATTCACCAAAGATTCTCAATTTTTGAATTAAAACTAAAAATAATGTTCTACAGAAAAGATTACTAATGACGGTTAAAATTAACATATAAAGATGGTTCTGAAACATCATTATTGTAGATGCCATTATAAATCAGTTGTTGTTGATAATGATGATTCTAGAACCATAGTTTACAAACCACCATTATTTTGTCCAAAATAAATGAATTTTTTTTTTCTAAAAACACTTATAACGACTAGTGAAGAATTGTCGTTATAAGTGCTTCTTCACTACAAGTCTATTTTTTCTTAAATATTATTATATATACTCAAATTTTACATAAAATATCAAATTTTTAAAATAATAATGCTTGTAATAACATAATTTAAATATAAAAGTTTACAAAAAGTTTTATGAATATACGAAAAAAATTTGTTATTCTAAAGTGTTAAGACAATATTTCATCGATTACGAAACATTCATAGAACATTTTATTTTTATAAAAGAAATTAAATTTTAAATTTTAAATCTAAATCTAAATTTATATCTTTTTAAAAAATTAATATAATATTAATATAATAATATGTAACAAAAAAGTTAATATTATATAAATATTAAGAAAATATAATAAAATTACAATTTAATAATACCAAAAATTTAATAATTTTTTTATAAATATAAAAATATGTATAATATGTAAAATTCACACTAGCAGCTGATGCTCCTCCTCAAGCTCCTCCTCCTCTAATTCAACTTCCAAACTAGATTCTCTAAAAACCACCTCAGTCAACACCTTTTCCCTAATACCAAACAACAATATGAATGTTTGGTACAGAAAAAGTAGTGGTATACAATGGCAAAGTGTACATAAACAAAAAGATAAGAGAACCAAATGGCTACAAGAGTCATATAATCAGAATATCCATCATCTTTAAGTCATGAGAGTACACCATAATGAAGCTTGATAAAAACTACAAAAAGAAAAGAAGTATATATACATTCAAAATGATTTGTGAGCTCTTCCTCTAAATGTTTTTGAAGTTCATATTTGTTTGAATAGGTTAACCTTGTTGTTTGTACAAATTTATTCCGACCATATGAATCATTCTTATAACTAGGTATCTCGACATGTATTTGTTGTGTGTCATTTTTAGCTCCCCTTTTTTACTTTTATATTCATCAAACAACAACTTCAAACAAATATCTAATATTGACTTTAACACACGTCCGCAAGGTTATCAAACCCTAGTGTTAACTCGTAAACCCTCACGAGTTTAAGGGTCTGCTGAGGGTTGACGAGTCGACTCGAGAGTAAACTCGTGTTTGAGTAAACTCGGAGTGGACTCAGTTAGAATCGATCAAACTCGCGATATCAAGACCAAGTCACCGAGTTGCGAAAAAAGGGCCCAAAACGGTGTGTACCATTGTGATTAGGTTATATTTTAGGGTTTCTTTACCCGTTTCCATTCTTCACACTCACGGTGTCGTCTTCCTCACTGTTGTCATCGCGCTAGCATCCTCGTCGCACCGCACCGCTGCTCATCGCACTGCACTGCTGCTCGTTGCACCGCATCGCAGCTCGTCGCACCGCATCGCAGCTCGTCGCACCTCGTCACACATCCTCGTCGCCGCGCCGTTCGCGAAGCACTTCAGGTACATGTTGTGCTGCTGCTGCGATGGATTTTTGGGGTTAAGACATATTGGGTTTAGGGTTATGGTTGTTTTAATTAGGTTGGGGCTTTTTAAATTGGGTTGGGTTTGTTAGGTGATTGGGTTTAGGGTATATTTTTAGGTAGATTGGATATTTTTTAGATATTTGGCCAGATTGGATTTTTTTAGTTTTTTTGGGCATATTGGATTTTTTTAAAATTTTGTTTGATTGATTGTTTTTTTTTTTTTAGAGTTTTGGCACATTGTAAGATGTTTGGAAGTGGTTCAAATTCAGCATTTCCACTACCCTCTAGAAGTAAGAATGTTGCAGGAAATCGAACAAATATTGGATGGAAGCATGAAACTGATGCTTCTGGGAACAAAAGAAAAGTGAAATGTAATTACTACTAAAAAATATTTAATGGAGGCATTTTTAGATTCAAACATCGTCTTGCCGAAACAAGATATGTAATTTATAACTCGAAGTTGAGAAACAAACAAATTAGAAGATTTGTTGCTCTCCCATTTGAAGACATTGAGTCCGATAATGAATGGATAACTAAAGAAAAAGATAATGTTGTTGAGGTTGAGCAAACTCAAGTTGAAGATGATGGTGTGAATGTTGACTTAGATGATGGAGAAACAAGTTTAAATGATTGAATTCTAGATGCAACTGATTTTGATAACATTTTATTATAGTTTTTAATGATGATGATGATGATGATGATGATGATGATGATGATGTTGATGGTGATGAAGATGAAGATGATGATGAAGATGGTGATGAAGATGATGATGGAGATGATCATGAAGATCTTGGAGATGATTTCCTTAGCGGATTAGATGAATGAGACTTTTAAACTTGATAACATATGTGTTGTTTTAGTTATTTTGTTTGTGTATGAACTTGTTTATTTCAATATTATGGAATTGGTATCATAATTTTTTTTTTGTTAAATTTTTTATGTGAATTAGACTCTTACGAGTCTACAAGTTGGGTTTATGATTCGGGTTTACAGGGCTCCCATGAGTTTGAGGAGACTTTCGAGTCTGATAACCTTGCACGTCCGTTATTTTTCTTTTTTAAACCACAAAGTTAATCACTTGCCCAATTCATTTATCTCATTTTGTATCTAGGATCTAAGACAATAGCGATTAGCAATACCATATTCAACTTATTAGGCTCACCCCAATATTTCATATTTCTTTTCCATTTTTTCAGCCATCTTATATGTAGTACTGCTTGCACAGTTGGACTTAAGCAAATGATTGATCCCATTCCAAATTTCTACCACTTCTAACATGTACATATTATTAGTAACATAGAGGTACTGGAGATGCACAAAGTAGATTTGTAAAAACTATTTAACTACTCAAAAAAGGTAACATAGACTCAACATATAACTCCCAATATCCGTAAGAAGGGAAACCAATCCCATTTCCTAACTCATTAAAGATGACTATTTTATGTCAAGTGTACCGTGTCAGAAGTAATAATTTGTCCCTGAGGAAGAATATCGATCCCACAAGGAACAATTGAATTCTTAAGAATAAGATTCGCTAAATAGAAAACAATAAATATAATTTTGTTGGGTGTTTGTTGTGTATCAGATTGCAAGAATGTACAAGAAAATTAAAGAGTTGTTTGATTCAATTGGAAAAATTGAAGTTGAGGTTCATCCTTCTCACTCTTTTGTATTTTGAAAAGCATAATAATATTCTGTCTTTGATTCACATTGATTTCCATAAAAAAATCATTTATATTGATTCGTCACATATAAAATTATTAAGATAGTCACCTAAATATCGATTCCTCACATATTTATAAAAATTACTTATCGTTACGAGTAAATATTGATAGAAATTAACATTTCAAATATATTCCTAGCATTTAAATATATTAAGCATTATCATTTAGGTCATATGCTTAGAAGTGCTTTTCAGTCAAATCTAAAGATCAAAATCGTGATAAAATAAGCATTAAGAATAAAATGAAAATACGAATAATCAATAAAAAACATAATATTATGTTTAAATATGACCTCAATACATAATAGTTTGAATATATTACTTTCAATCTCAAATGATAGAATTATCCACTCATGTTCGCCATTACAAACATGGAAAACAAGAAAAAAGGATTCAGGATGTTTCTCCTTGATAGTTGCCTCATTTAGGATTTTCTATCACATTTTATTCTCCCAATAATGTCTAGAGTTATGTCTCACGCCTTATATTTAACCTAGTTGAACTTGGCTAAGTGACTTCTCGCTTGGACGAGTTTTTGGTCGCTTGGGGAGTTGGACGAGAAAAAAACCCAACTTCTTTATGGGCTCACTTGGGCGAGATTGGGTGAGTTTTGAACATTCCATCTTTCCCTTTTCATCCTGTCTTTTCTCCTTTAGCCCTTTCATCTCCATTTTCTCCTAGAATCCTGAAATTAACACAAATTTGAGAATAAATTGTTTTAATTCATATCATAATCAAAAAAAATATATAGAGGTTTAAATTCATAAATTAGGGGTTAAATTATATTTATTTTATCAATAAATATCCATAAGTGTCTGTCTTTTAATATGAAATATTACTGAAATACGACACTGGCATAGTTGTTTATTGATACATTGACATAGTTGACTTTGTTGAATCGAACCACAATAGGGTACCGAGTCTTTGGGTCCTGCACAACTAACACAAACCAGTAAAACATGTATTGGGTTTGAATAATGCATGTGATGGTAGAAATATGAGAGGGAACCATTGCCTTAAAGTGAATTTAGTGGGTGTTAACCTAATCAACAACAACAACAGATCCAGTTCCTTTGTACCAATAGGATTCCTTCCTAAGAATCATAACCTATTTGATTGCAAAGAAAAATTAGAAACTAACCCTCTTGCTTCGCAACTCGTTCAATGCCATTTTCAACTTTCAAACTATTTAATTAATAAGTTATTTGAGTTGATTTTAGGATTGATCATTTTATGGTGTGACACTTAGATTGAGATTTTAGGAATTTAAGAGTGAAGACATTAGGAAAATCCTCACTGGACATTAACTTAACCAAGTGGTTAAGTAGATGTGAAGGTTCATTTCACAAAGGCAAAAGGAAAAGACAATTATAAGGTGAAAATGATGCTAGAAGGTTCAGAATTAAAGAACAAGGAAAAGAAACCAAAATAGAATTGCCGAATGGAAACAAGGAAAACCAAACAAGAACATGATACAAAGAGTAAAAATAGAATGACAATGGAAGAATAGATGAAGGAAGGAGAAAGCTTATGTGATGGATTTGAGAAGTGGAACACACCACTTGGAGTGAGATTGGCCTCCAAGATAAGTTAAGATAGCCGCCACTTGAGAGCTCTCAATACTCACAAGATAAGACCTAAATGCTAAGAGGAATTCAAACCTCACTAACACCTCACACAATTTGTGCAGTGTAACTTTTCTTCTATTAATTTCAACTTGAAAAATACACTAGGTAGGCCTCATATTTATAAGTGAAGGAGCCTTGGAGAACAAGCTAAAGGGGTAGGATGGGAAAAGGGAAAAATGGGCAGCCTTAAGGTTTGACTAAGTTAAACCCGCATCTAGGCTTGTCTTTCTAGAAACTAGGTCAAAATGCCTTCCAAAAGGGCTAGGAACAAGCTATAATGCTACCCACACCCCCTATTATGCTAAAGGAACCTTATTCTAGGCTATCTATGCTATTTGGACCCCTAAAGTGAGCCCAAATTATTTACAACATGTTTTATTCTTAAGTAGACCAACTGGAAGAACTTTTGATGCTCTGGTCTTTGACCATCTCTAGTGAAGTCTTCACTTGAATGTTGAGATGACCTTTCAAAGTGTGCATCCTTGATAATCTTCTTGTTGTCTTGGTTTGTATCATGCCCCCCAGGTTTGAAAGAATTCGACCTCGAATTTAGAACTCATACAGATAACACAGTCAGTTGGCTCACATATAAGATAGTGCAAGGAGTGGGATGTGAACTAGACTTATGTTCCTTAAACTTAGGGAGTTCAAAAGATGGGACGCTATATACAGACCATGTTTGGAAATATTGTTTGGGAATGACAAATCTTTGTGAAGAAAATCCTCTTAGAAGGTGGAAACCTTTAGGAGGTGTTTGGAAATCATTCCTAACATTCTTTAACAAAGATGGTGTGTAGGTAGAAACCTTTGTTAAATAAAAAGATAAGGAAGAAGGACACCTTGGAGGTGCAAGTTGTAGCATGGCTCGAGTCAACATGATTGATTTAGTGGTGGAAGATGATATGGTGTGACTCAGTTTATCTTTTCTTTCTCTCTCTTTTTCATTTTCTCTTTTTGTTTTCATTTTTAGTTGGTCCTCATGAACCTCCTTAGGAGAGAGAGGTTTTATGATAACCTGATGCCCTTGGAAAGTAAAGGTGATGTGAGTTGATTTTAGGTTGATTCATTAGTTGACACTTTTTAGAATTAGGATCAAGATTCTTAAGCAATTAAGGAAAATAAAGAACACAAAACAAAGACAATGAACCGATTGAGTCTATGAGTCAACTCCATTAAACAGAATAAAAATACATTCTAAAGGAAATGAACCGATTAAAACATCCAACAAACACATTCAACCAATTAGAATCAAGAAGCAAGAACATTCTCCTGATTGAAATTAAGAACAAATGAACAAGACATGTTTAGCATTTGATATGGAATGGAAATGGAAGAAGAAGATGAAAAGTTGGAAAAACTTATGTGGTTGAAGCAAGGGAAGTGATTCACGCCACTTGGAAGGTGAATAGACTTCAAGTTGAGTGAAGAATCACGCCACTTGAGAGCTCCCAAAGACTCACAAAATAAGACTAGGGAAAGGAGAACAAGTCTCACAAATTCTCGCTCAATTTGAGAAGAGTAACTTTACTTCAAATTCAATGTGTCTTTACAAGAGCCAAGCACCTCTATATATAGTGTAGAGGGCCGGTCATTCAAAACGCAAAAGTGGGAAGAAGCAAATGAAAAGGCATTTTGAAATGCCGCCCCAAACAAGTCACAAACTCTATGGAAAGTGTGACTTTTCTACTACTTTCTCATAAGTCCTATATTCCTTTTCATACTTTCCTTTTATGTTCTATTTTAAATATATTCTAAAGAAATTACAAAAAGAAATATCAATTGAAGCTCATCCCTTGCTCTTAGTAATCTTTTGTTGGGCTTGGGCCTCAATGTTAAGAACAGTAATAAGAAGGACTTCAAGTGTTGTGGTCCTTGACCATTCCTCCTATTGATGGCATCTTCTTTTATTTGTTGAGATGAACCTTTAAGGTTTGCATCCATGGTCATCTCTTTATGGATTTGGGTTGTATCATGCCACTCAAGTTGGAGAAAATTCGACCACGAATTTAGTATTCCTGCATATAAGAAAGTCAGTTTGCTATCAAATAAAATAGTTGAAGAAAAGAAATACAAACTTGACTTAGTTTTGTTAAGCGTTGGGAGTTCAGAAAAAGAGGTCCTATAGACAGACCAGGTTGGAAAAGATTATGTGGGAATGATAATCTTCTTTGGAAAAAGTCATCTTAAAAGGTAAAAACCTTTAGGAGGTATGTAAAAATCATCCCTAACATTCTTTAACCAAGATGGTGTTGAATTAGGAACCTTGGGTAATGAAAAAGATAAAGAAGAAGAATACCTTTGAGGCGCAAGTTGAGGCATAGCACAAGTCAACATGATTGATTTAGTGAATAAAATATTGTGACTCGGTTTAGTACTTACTTCTTTTGCTTTCTCATTTTCTTTTAGTTTTCATTTTTATTTGGTCCTCATGAAATTGTTCCCAGCATTCGATCATCAATAAGTCACCTTCACAAGGTATTTCGCAATCATTATCACTAAGGGTTTTTGAAGGGGAAGGCGAGTTAGATCTAGAAGAATTATCACTATGTTAACCATCATGGTTCTCTTTGTTGGACAATTTGCGGCTATATGACCAAAACCTAAACATTTAAAACATTTTTTACTTGAGGTTTTGGTAGGTGAAATAGGAGTTGAAGGTGAGGGTTTAGAATCCTTTGTTTTGTAAGTGGACTCCTTTTTAAAATTGGAGGAAAAAGTTGAAGTAGATTTTTGTTTATTTGTCCAAGATGTGTGGTAAAAGCCATCATTATGAGAATTTTTAAAAGAGTTTTTCTTGGAATTTTGTGATTCTACGTTGATGGCAAGGTGAACCAATTTTTCTAAAGAAGTATACTCATAATTCTACCACATCTTGGATTTCCCTTTTAAAACCACTAACAAAGCGAGCCATTTTGAACTCCTCACTTTCATGCATGTTAATATTAGTTAAAAGCGTTTCAAGTTGCTTAAAATAAGCATCCACACTTAGCATGCCTTGATGAAACCTTTGGAGTTTCAACAAAAGGTTTTTCCTATAGTGTGGAGGCACAAATCTAGCGTGCATGCATTCTTTTAAATCCTCCCAAGAAACCACGGTTGGTCTCTTGTTTAGCCCACTGTCCATTACAATTTTATGCCACCATTGCATGGCATAGTCTAAGAATTCTAGGGAGGCTAATTTTACCTTTTGGTCATCTTGGACCTCATGCACATTAAAAATTTGTTCACATTTAGCCTCCCATCCTAAATACATATTAAGATCACTATCTCCACTAAAACTAGGCAATTTTACAAATGGTAAATAAGGCTTTGCCACATGTTGGCGCCTATCTTCATAATGTTACCTTCTCCATTTGGTTTCTTCATCATAGTCATGATAAGAACTTCTTGATTCATATCTATGATGTTGTCTTCTTTGTCTTGGAGATCTTTCATGTTGCATTTCCAATCTTTGGAGTCTTTCCTCCATTTGTCTTAGTGCTTCCTCTTTTTGTGCAATGGTTCTTTTAGCTTCCTTCAATTCTCCAATTAGAAAAGCTTTTTAAGGAGAATGAGGCTTAGATGATTCACCACTAAAAAGATGATCCATATTTACAAACAAACACAATGAACAAACAATTTGAGAAATCAAATTAGAATGAAAATTTGCTCATGACCAAAATTAAGAAAAGGAATGAAGCACTCAAAGAAAATTTTTCTTTCCTTAACCAAAATCTCACTTGTTGATTGGATAATTCTCAAGTGAAAGATGCCAAAGCAAACCACACTTGCCCAAAGTCAAATCACCACAAAACTTTTACGGAAGAAGAAAAGACATCAAGAAAAGTGTAAAACAACAAAGGCTAAACCAAAGTTAGAAAAGAGATATGACAAAACTTGGAATAGAAGACAAACAAGAAAAACACAAAAGAAGACTCAAAGAATCTTACTAAACCTTTAACTATGAAACTTTTTGAACTAGAAAATTGCTAAAGCAAAAGGATACAAAATTCCACAAAGTAGAAAACAATTTGTCAATCAAGTTGAATCCATGGATGTGAAAATGAATTTCTAAACCAAATGATAAGCAAGATGTCTTTGGAACAAATTTCTTTGCTGTTTTTGTTTTGTTAACAACAATACCTTGCTGTTTTGAAATTCTTTACTGTTTTTGAATTTAAAACGCTACTGTTTTGGTAATATGAAAAGAGCTTGCTGTTTTCGCTATTTTAATCCAAATTGCATTATGCAAAGTGTCAAGAACATTCAATTTCACAAAAAATGTTGGTGGATTCAAGATAATTGAACACTTGCAATCATATGTTTGGAACTTAACATCAACTTTTACTAGAACAAGTTTCTAATTGAATTGTAAAGTTCACAATTAAAAGTAAGCAAGAAGAATCAAAGTAATAACACCTAGAACACTAAAGAACATATGACACAAAGTAAAAAGCAAGATCAATGAAAAGGCACAACAAGGAATATACTCAAAATGAAAAATGCAATGAATATAACAAGGTAAAAGAAATTCTGCAAAGAATTAAAGGTGCTGGAAAATTAAAAGCAAGAATGCAATGACAAGAAAGTAAAGGTACATGAATTTAAAGAACAAGAATGTAAAAGTACATGAAAGAAAAGGTACTTGTGTGTAAATTGCTTGAATTAAAAGTGCCAAATCAACTCAAAAAGATGAACAAAACCATAGCTCATGATACCACATGATGTGAGTTGATTTTAGGTTGATTCATTAGTTGGCACATTCTAGAATTAGGATCAAGATTCTTAAGCAATTAAGGAAAATCAAGAACACAAAACAAAGACAATGAACCGATTGAATCTATGATACAATTCCATTAAACCGAATAGAAATACATTCTAAAAGAAATGAACCGATTAAAACATCCAACAAAAACATTCATCCGATTAGAATCAAGAAACATTAACATTCTACCGATTGAAATTTAGAACAAATGAACAAGACATGTTTAGCATTTTATATGGAATGGAAATGGAAGAAGAAGATGAAAAGTCGGAAAAACTTATGTGGTTGAAGCAATGGAAGTGATTCACGCCACTTAGAATGTGAATAGACTCCAAGATGAGTGAAGAATGCTGCCACTTGAGAGCTCCCAAAGACTTACAAGATAAGACTAGGAAAAGGAGAACAAGTCTCACAAATTTTCACTGAATTTGAGAAGAGTAACTTTACTTCAAATTCAATGTGTCTTTACAAGAGCCAAACACCTCTATGATGGATTTGTGTCTCCTTTCTTGCAGTTTTTGTTGATGAATGTGGAAGCTCCATGGATTGCTGGCGGAACAAGGCTCTCCTAAGAGTGATGTTAGCCTTGGAGGTGCATGAAAAGTGTTGTTTGAGAGAGGTGAGGCCTACTCTTCTTGAAGGTGAAGTTTCAGAAGATTAATAGCCTAATCCTAAGAGAGTTTAGGCAAAGAGTGAGAATGGCACAAAATTGGAAGCATTTCCCTAATCAATTAATCTTGAATTTACATGACCCAAACTCCTCTACATATAGCAAGAGTGGGCTGAAAATGAAAAGAGAATTGGAGGGAAATTCAATGTTGGCACATGGGAAGGTGGCTCCTAAATTCAACACATGTGAGGTATGTTCTAGAATTCTTCCATGTGCTAGGAGTTCTAGAACCTTACGCTCCACTTAGGCTAAATGTGGGCTGGACCTAAGTTTAATTAGGAGTAGGAAACTCTAATTAAACTTAGGTTAGCATTTTA